>VFQQ010000459.1_pt1 | contig 81770 bp, 144 predicted proteins | sample 3512341 | NCBI WGS metagenome assembly VFQQ01 (sample SAMN10412373, study PRJNA504923) | tailings metagenome | isolation source: Relicate 2 Philex TSF1 revegetated site | place: Philippines: Tuba, Benguet | collected 2017-08-29 | reverse complement strand
AGCTGCAGGCGTGCTGCAGCGCGCACTGCAGCCAGAGGCGGCGGCTGGCGCTGTGTCGGGTGCCCTCGCCCGCATGGACGGCCTGGCACAGCTGCACCTCTCCATCCAAGCCACCAGCGCAGCAGCCATGCAGCGTGCAGCAGAGGTGCGGCAGCAGCGGGTGTGGTGTGCAATGTCCGCGGCTCGCAGCCTGATGCTTCTCTGCAACTGTGTGGAGCAGCTGGTTTACCGCCAACCATACCCATCCTCACCCACCTTCCTCCCCTGCTTTCCTTTAACTTGCCCTGCAGCTGGCGGGCACCGACGGCTTGTCGCTGCTGCACCGCGCAGTTCAGTCGGGCTGTGCCGACACGCTGCGCGCTGTGCTGGACTGGGGGGAGGATGCGGGCAGCCCCTGGCGCTGCGACCTGGCTGGTGAGCAGGCTCTTCTGAGGCAGAGAGTTCAAGCCTGTCAAAGGGGCGAGGATTGCCGCAGGCAGGGCTGCAGCCATGCCTTCACCAAACTAGCACGGCCTCTCCCCTGGCTTCTCCCCGTCTGCTGCACTTCACGCCATATGGCAGCTCATCTTTGTGCGATACCCCCGTGTGCGATGCAGGCCCTCTGGGGCTCACGCCCCTCCACCTGGCAGCCCTGCTGCCTGATCCAGCAGCCGCCCGCCAAGCCGTGCTGCTGCTGGTCAGCCGCTGCGCACCGGGCTCAGCTGCCTGGGATGCCTGCTGCACCCAGGACGGCCAGACGCCCGCCGACTTTTGGAAGACGGCAGCAGCGGCCCGCAGCTCCCCAGCGGCAGCGCCCGCGGCGGCGGCGCCAGCTGTGCCACCGCTGGCGCTCCCGCCTTCCCCCGTGCCGCTGCCTGCGGTCGCTGTTGAGAAAGCCATGCAGCAGGCTCAGCAGCAGCAGCAGCAGGCAGCAAAGCCGCAGCTGCAGGAGATAGCGGCGGCTGTTGAGCTGGCACCCAGCCGTGGCGAGAAGCAGGCAGCGGACGCAGCTGCGGCGGCGGCGGCAGCGGCTGCAGCTGCGGCGGCGGCGGCAGACGGTCCAGAGATGCAGCCCAGCACCCCTCGCAAGAACCCGGGCTGCCTGTGCGCCCCGGGCTGCCCCTGCGCATTGCTGGACCGCTGCGCCTGCTGCAGCGCGGCCAGTGACGATGAGGATGAAGAGGCTGGGGCAGCCCACACATGCGGCGCAGGCAGCGGCAAGTGCTGCTGTTGCAGCGGCGAGCCGCGGGTGCCAGGCTGCGCCGGCTGCGAGGGCGGCGGGGCGGCAGCAGCAGGCGCGGCGGCAGGGGCGTGCTGCGGCGGCGAGCGGCCCGTGGCCAAGCCCAGCTGCTGCGGCGGCAAGTGAGGGCACAGTTGAGCCGTTGAAATGCGCGAACACGGACGACAAATGCCCTGCGACATCATTTTTTTCTGTTGAGAAATGATGGACTGTCTCTGAATTTTATGCACTCACTAGCTACTAGCCTGGCCCCCCCTATGGTGTTGCAAGTGTATGTTGAGCCGCCACACTGCACAACGGCGGCGATGGTCAACGTGCGGCGGTGGTGCTAGCGTGTCAATGCGTGTAGTTTTTGCGGTGCCTCAACACACCCAGGGTTGCAAGGGCGAAGTTTGCTCGGCAGTGGGATGGAAGGCAGCTAGGAAGGCTAACACGGCGCGGGCCAACGCGGCGGGAAGCTGCGCAGCACCCAGGCACTTAAGCGCTCACCGCGGTTAAGCACACCTAACTGCAAACCTTTTGAAACGACCCCAGAAAGTCTCAAGATCGCACCAGCCATGCCCAGCCTGCACCGCCCGGCCGCCCTGTGCGGCTCGGTCCTTTTTCTCTCCCTCTGCGCCTCCGCAGCCCGCCTTGTCCCCTCCGACATCAGTACTCATACCGTAAACGCAGCAGAGCGCGTGGCCGACGCCGCCGTTGCCGCGGGCCTGATGCCGCCCGCCGAGCGGCGCCGCACCCTTGCGCTCGCTGACGCCACCCCCGCTCCTGGCGCCACAGGCCGCTCCCTAAAGGATGCCATCTCCTCAGAGGTCAACGCCATCGCAGCGGCGTCTTGCGCCATGGTGGGGCCGGAGCAGTGCCGCGAGAGCCAGGAGTTTGTGCGCCGGATGGAGGCCTTTTGCTCCCAGCAGTACGGCTACACCAGGTGAACTTGCTTGGGGCGGCGAGTTGGCTTGATCTTGCAATCAATAAACAGTCACGCCAGGACGCAGCAGGGCTGCATGGCGAGCCATCCTTGCTGCGCAGCCGCCGCCCAATTAGCCCACAGTAGGCAGTTGCCAAAGTTCCTGCTCCGCCCGTTGGCAGGTGGAACGAGGCGCACTGGAACCCGCTGGCCCCCCGCTTCGACTGCGACGCCCTGTTCTTCGCCTGCTGGGCCCTGGTGACGGGTGAGGCGGCATGCCACACCAGCACATCTCATCACAGCACAGCATGCGCCAGCTCGCAAGGCACCGAGTGGCATCGCCCTGTGGCTGGCACTGCTGCCGCCTGGACTCAGCCCTGGTGCAGCGAGCTGCCTGCATGTGCTGTAACGCCTTGGCTTCGTGCACGTGGTCCTGTCTTGCTACACCCAGCCTGGCCTGCATCCACATGTGCATCCCCATGTATCCACGAACCCTCCATCCACTCGCACTGCCCCGCCGCAAAGTTGCCCCCCCTTATTTCTGCTGCCACCGGGACTCTGCAGGCGACGATGCCGCCCTCACCGCCCAGACCTGCTGCGCCGGCCAGAGCAAGCTGTGCCAGCCATGCCTGGAGGGCGACTGCCAGCTGCCGGGCATGGAGCTGCTGTCACTGCTGGGCTCTCCTGACCCAGACACAGGCATGCCCGGCTACTGCGACCGAGGCGAGTGAAGGGATTCTCTTGGGGGGAGGGCAGGCGCAAGCAGCATGTTTGTGCGGCTGCTGCTGCCTCGTCAGTTGCACCTTTGTGCTGTCACAGCAGCAGCGTGGTTGTTGGCAGGGCTCTCCGCTCTCTACCGACGCCCTGACGGCGCCGCCCTCATCTCTCCTCCCGCCCTGCCGTGCCCATTCCTTGCAGTGTTCATGGGGGCCTGCTGCACCTGCCGCTCCAAGACCGGCGGGGGCCCAGGGACGACCACACCCAAAGCTGGCGCTGATGATCACAAGATCAAGATAAACCCCTAGCGTTGGCTTCAGCTCAAACGCCCAGCCAGCACACCGCACTGCACCTGTGAAATGTGCCAGCAGCCGGCCAACTTTTTCTGTGCTGACACCTGCAACGAGTGCTCGACCTACAGCCATTATTTTGATTCTTCTAATTGGTGTGCTGGATACTCCGTTTCATTGGATGGCTAGGATGCGCTCTTCAACTAGCCTCTCACCCATCCTCGAACAATTCGCAAATCCTCAGCTGTGCTGCTGCCCTCTGGCTGCACCCACGCTTCACTTCATTTGCAGATTGCACATGCGCCATGCATCATTCATTGCTGCTGTTCATGCAAGATTAATCGGGTTTTAAGTTGGAGCATGCAAGCTGCAAAAGCTGAACTTGCAAATGGGCAGCAATCACCATCGCCGGCAGCACCATCAGCTCTGCCCGCCACCTGCATCACCCGTTTAGGCAGCCGCCTGCAGCCGCCTGCACTCTACTCTGTGCACCCGCCAGTGTGCACGGCCGCAGGCCTCGCTGCAGTAGCGTACGCTGTGACAGCCGCCGCACGCTGCGCAGGCCGCGCGTGGCACCACAGCCTTCCGCTGCACACACGCGGGTGGGCCGCTGGGCAGGCTGCGGCTGCGCTGTGGAGACAGGGCCCCGCTGGTCGGAAAGCGAGGCATTTTGGGGTGCACCAAAGTCCTGCCTGCTGCTCTCAGCTGCATCCTCTGGGCAGCTGCGGAATGAGAAGAGGCATGCTGGAGTTTTTGACACCGCATTGAACGGCAGCAAACCGCACACATGCAGTCAGTATATGTGGCAGCGGTTACGGCAGGGCCGCAAAAGAACCCAAGCAGCTCTCTTTGGGCCAGCTGCCCTGCACCTCACCTTGCAGGCAGGCTGCGGGAAGCATCAACCGGGCGCCGCTCCATGGTCAGGAGGGGCGCCAGGCCAGCCTCCCTCACAGCTGCACGTGCCTCAGGGGAGAACACAGCCAGCAGCTGCAGCGCCCCGGAAGCTTGGCTGTGCACTTTGGCGCTTTCAGAGCTCAGCAGGCGCTGGAGGCTTGAGATCATGCCGGCTGCCACACATTCAGCGCAGCAGGCTGCATCACCAAGCCAGCAGGCAGACAATCCCAGTTGCTGCGGCCTGCACGTGGGGCATGCTTGGCTGGTTGAGCAGGCGGGCGGTCGCTGGCACAGCCCCGGCCGCAAGAAACGCTGCTTTCCAAGATGTTGCCAGCTGCGGCTGCTCAAGCAGGTCTGAAGCAATGTTGCCCAGTGCCAGCGCTGCTGAATCCCTCAGATCCGTATTGTTGCTGAGCAGCTGCACCAGGTGTGGCATGGCGCCCGCCTGGGCTGCCTCAAATGAAGCACAAGCCGGCCCGTGGGCCGTCAGGTTAGCTATTGCGCCTGCAGCCATCGCCATCAGTATATTGCTGGTGCTGGACAGGCAGTCAACCAGCGCCTGCACTGCGGCAGCATCCAAAAACGCAAAGGCAATGGATGCGGTGCCGGCGCAGGTCAGCCGCACGCTGTAACGGCTCGTGTCGGCTGGCCAGCAGGCTGACCAGCACCGGTGCAGTGCCTGCAGCCACGATGGCTGCCTGATGGGCTGTCCCGCCATGCTTGCAAAGCATGCTGAGCACAGCTCCGATCGGCTGCAATTGTCAACCTGCGCCGCACCGCTGTCGCGAAGCAGCTGCACCAGCATGGGCGCGATGCCAGCGGACAGCATGGCATCTCGAGCAGCAGCACTGCAGTGTCCCAGGGCATGCAGTGCCTGCAGTGCTGCTTGCTGCGAAGCCCCGCTGCCGCTGCTCAGCAGGCCAAGCAGCGGTGGCATGCCGTCGCCGGCCACCACCTCAGCAGCGGCTGCTTCGCCTTCAGCTGCCATTGCGCCAAGCGCTTGAGCAGCCTGCAGCTGCGTGATACGCCTGCTGCTGCGCAGCTGGCGCACCAAGGCGGGGATGCCGGCATTGGAAGCCATAGCCGTTTAATTGTGCGCCAAATGCTGCGTGACAGGCGGGAGGGAGGCAGCGGTCGGCGGCGGAGCAGCGGCAGTTGCAGCGGCAGCGGCGGCGGCAGCGACAATGTTCTCTGGCCCCGTCCAAGGCTGCAGAGCAGGCCTGTGGTGCAGCCCAGGCTGCCCAGAGCCTTCCTGAGGGGCCCTCACCAGTTGTAGAGGAGGTTGGGAGGGCTTGTCATCCACGCTTAGCTTCCCACTATTAGGCACTTACACGAGCAACACAAAATGGCCGAGCAGCCTGGGGCCGCCTTCCTGCGGCGCCAGCTGGCCAGGGCGCAGGCATTGCCCCCAGCCGAGTGCAGCCCCAAGGTGCAGGCCTTCATCACGTCCGTGGCGCTGGGCAGGCAGGTTTGCGACCTGCTGCCGCTGGAGCAGGCCAGCGGCGAGGCCCGAGCGACGCTGCCGCTGGGCGACCCCGCCACCACCCGCAGGTGCGGCTCGGATCAGAAGGCTGGGGGCTGCGCCGTCTGAATGTCTGTTTCAACCTTTCAGTTTACTAAATCAACTGCATTCCTTGTCATGGTTTGCAGGGTGCTGCGGGCGGTGCTCAAGGTTGTGCAGGCGGACCACCTGTGCCCAGTGTACACGCCGTGTTAGACTCTGCCCCGAATATTCACGTGAACAGCTATGTTGCGGCTTTCAACACGCCACCCATGCGTGGCTTCCAGGAGCTTGTCAGCCTGCTTTTGAGCTACTTACAGCTTGCTCGCGGTGGCGGGAGCGGCTTGGCGCCTGAGGAGCAGGCTCATGCCATCAAGACACTGCCAGCCATGCTGGCCAGCCCCAGCGCACGTGCAGCCATCCGCCGCCAGCTGGAGCAGCTGTCAGCCGAGCAGCCGGAGGGGCAGCTGCCCTTCACTTAGGTCCAGCTGGAGGGCGCATGCCAGGCTCCGCTTTTAAACGAGGGACCAGGCATGCACTTTTCGGCAGCAGCGCCTGAAGGTGCTCAGCGCCACGCAGCAGAGCGAGTGGTGCAGGCGGCAACTGATGCTTGGCGGCAGCTGGAGCCCGGCAACCTGAAAGCAGTGGCGGCCACAGCCATTGCACCATCTGTGCGCCAGCGCAGCCTTGCACACCTGCCACCGCTGCGCAGCGCGCTGCAGCTGGCACAGCAGCAGCGCAGCCCGTACTGGATTGTGCAGTGTGCATCAGAAGCAGTGTCCCTATTGTTGCCAGTTCTATGTCATGCTGGGACCTTGCGGGCTGTGATACAGGATTTCAGCCTGGCGGAACCGGCACTGCAGAGCTGCAGGCGGCTGCTGCCCCAGCCCTGGGTAACTGTGCTGAGCGTGGCGCATGAGAGTGCTGCTGCAGCGCTGCCCGTCCTGCGCTCCAGGCTGGCAGCACTGGAGAGCGTGGCCTCCCCATCGCCCTATGACCTCGACATTGCGGCCGACAGGCAGCTGCTTGAACAGTTTAAAGCAGCAGTGGATCGGCAGTCGGGGACAGTCGACAGCTTTAACAAGTGCGCCGGCTGCGGCCGGCACGCTGCGGGCCTGCGCGCCTGCGCCCGCTGCCGCATGGTCTATTACTGCAGCCGGGAATGCCAGGCAGCAGCATGGCCTCAGCACAAGCGGGAGTGCCGGCCTGCTTGAATGTGTCTGAGCGTGCTCTGCTGCAACCGCCGCTGTCGGCCACCCCATGTGCGTGCCCTTCAAAGTGCCCACCCAATTTCATCTTGCCCTCCACTTTGCCTTCATACAACATCCTTGCCTCCTCGGCTTGCCTGCCCCCCGCCCTGCAATCCGATCCAACAGCAGATTCTGCTTTGCGTCTCTAGTGCCTTGCCCCTCCTCCTTGCCTGCCGAGTTTGCATCTTGGCATCCCAAGGTTCTGCTCTTCCTGCTTGGCATACGACAGCGCATACTTAGCAGCACAATGAAGGAAAGTGCAGTGCAATTGAAAGCTGAACAGGTGACTCAAGAGCGTCGGGGCATCACACCGCACATCACAACAGTGGAGCAGAGGAGCAGCAGAAGGGCAGAGTCAGAAGCTGGAGGGAGGAAAATTGGGGGGCACTCATCAACTGAAAGAAGAGCCGGCTGTTGTAGCGCAACAACCGCAGCCTGCTGGCGGGCATGCGGCAAGCATCTGCGGGCAAAATTGGGGGCGGCTGGAATGTGGCAAAAACAGGAAGCCCGGCACTCATGCATTGGGTCGCGCTCGGTGGCATTCAACTCATGCTTTGTAGACAGACGTTCATTTCGTGCTTTGTGGACAGACGTTTCTGACGTGACTGCATGGATGCTAATGTTCGGTGCCGGCCTCAGCCGCCCATGGCTCGCGCCGCAGCCAGCCGGTCCTGCTGCCTTTGAAGCAGATCCTGCAGGCAGGGGAGGGCGGATGCATGCATATGTGAGCCGGCACCCTCAAGAGCTCTTCTTGGGGTCTTGACGCAGGCAGCGTACAGGGCCATGGGCAGGAAGGCGGACAGCAAAAGCGACTTGCAGCCCTCAGTCACATCATCACAAGTGCCTGGACCAGCAGCCAGCCTGCTGTTGCAGCACTGCTGCCAATTGCACTCCTGACAAACTCCTGCCCGCAATAGTCACTACACCACACCAACGCCAGGCAGCACATGTGCAGCGCACCTGCAGTGCCCACAGCTCAATGCCTCCCTCCTCCGCCGCAGCATCAGTCACAATGCGTGCCACGCTGTCAAGCTGGCGAGCCGCCTCGGCCGCCCCGCCGGTGCCGCTGCTGCACAGCGCCACAAAGCTGCCCAGCGCTGCGCTGGCGCCGCCGCGCAGAAACACGTCCCAGTCTGGCGCAGCGGCGTGCACCTCTGCCGCCGCTTGCCGCATGAGCCGCAGAGCCTGCATGTAGAGGCGGTGCCGCCGCTTGGGGCGGGCGGCCGCAGCTGCTTGGTGCGAGCAGTGCAGCGCCAGCTGCAGCAGGCACCACACGTCGCCGCTGTGGGCGCAACCGCCCAGCGTCCAAACTGCATCCTCGCTTGCAGCGCTGCTGCTAGCGTGGCTGCTCCAACATGCGCGGCAGTCATCGCTGCTGCTGTCTGGGCAGCAAGCTGCTTCTGTTTCCTGCTGCTGCTGCTGCTGCTGCTGCTGCTGCTGCTGCTGCTGCTGCTGGGCGGCAGCAAGTGCCGCGGCGAGCACCTGCGTCTCTGCAACCGGGCTGCGCTCTGCTAGCCGCCACGCCAGCCGCTGCCTGCAGGGCAGGGAAGGTAGGACAGTGGTATCAACATGGCGAAGTCGGCAGCGGGGCTTTTAATGCAATCAAGCCAGGGGTCTGTTCGGTATTCTCAGCAGGAGTGGGAAACCAGCAGCCACAGGCACGCCACTCACTGCTGGTCTGCTGAGGGCAGCGGGCCGTGGGCAGCCGCAGCCGCTTCATCCAGTGAGCATCCGAAAGTGCTACACAGCCCAGGCAGCGTCAGACCTGCAGCGGGGCAAGCGGTACAGGGTTGGTAAGGCTTCCGCGGGGTTTGTCCTACGTCAGCGCAGGCGGCGGCGGCAGGAGCGGCGGTGGCTGTCGCAGGCTCGCACCCGCTGTGGAATCGCCTCCATACAGCCCCCCTGGTCGCGATGCCGCAGCTGTGAGGCCGGCCGGGGCTCGCTGGGGGCGGGAGTGGGGCCTTCCCGCGGCGGGCGCCCATCGGACCCCTGCTGCTGCCTGCATGCTCCAGCAGCGTTTGTGAGTGCGCGGCAGTGCTGCCGAGGCGTGCCGACATGGGAGCCTCGCGCATTTGCCAGCATGGCAGGCAGGTGGTCCAGGGAGGCCTAGCAGCCGTCGTTTATGCTTTATAGTTGGTGTAGCACCACTTGAAGGCGTGTAGAGAGCCTGCCCTGCAGTCTCTGCTCCGAACCATTGCCCCGCCGCTCCCCTGCTCGCTCCCTGCGCCCTTTCACCGCCTCTACTTGCTCCTTGAGGCTCCTCAACATCACAGCAGCGGCTGGCCAGACGCCAATGGCCACCGAGGCCGGCGGCGGCACCGCAACATTCGCCACCGCCGCCGCCAGCCCTCTGCAAGTTGGGCTGCAGAGCGGCATGCGCGGCATGTTTCTCGGCCTTGTGCTGGGCACGATCTGGGGCGTGTGGGAGGTGCGGCGGGGGCTGCTGCCAGTTGCCAGGGCTGAACATCTGTGCTGGTCCATGCCTGCGTGTCGTCTGGCCGCTGTTCTGCGTTGGTGATGCGCCTGCTTGCACTACCGGGATCAGCTCAACGTAGCGTTCTGCCGATCCTGCATTGAGGTCCTGCAGGAGAAGAAGTTTGTGCTGCGTAACTGCTTGAAAGGTGGGTGGTGCCTCGCCAACCTGTTTGCCCCAGTGGCGCTGCAACCAGCAGCCCCGCTTTCATCGGTGCCAGCGCATACTATTGACTTGGGCTCCCAAGCACTGGTGCAGCTGCTCTCGTCTGCTTCCTCGCAGCAGCTTACCCGTGTATAACTGCCACACTTGCCGAAACATGTATTGCCCCTGCCGCAGAGTACCACCTGCGCGAGTGCCCCACCCGCCTCTTCTCAATCATGCGGCGCTCGGTGACCATGGCACCCGTGGTGGCCACCTTTCTTGGCAAGGCCGTGTTTGTTGGCTTGTTCAATCTGCCTGTATTCTGGGGGATTCTGGGGCTTCTGTGCCGTGCGCCGCTGGGTCACTTCTGCTGCTTCAGTCATGGCTTGGCTGCGTTCCTGGCCGCCTGTGAAGCTATCAACATGGGTCCGTGATTTTGCTTGCAGCGTGATAAGACCTGCCATGCTGCTGTGCTTGTAGGTGTGAATGCCGGCCTGCGCTGCTGGTGGCACAAGCGCCAGGGAGCAGCAGGCGCAGCGGGTGACACACCCGGTGCAGCGCCACTGGCAACACCGATGAAGCAGCAGCAGCAGCAGGTAGAGCAGCGACAGCAAACAAACCAGCAGGCGCAGCAGCAGCCCGGGTTTGACATCCTGCACCCGTTGATGGCGGGCGCATCAGGCACAGCGGTGAGGCATGGGGCGTTGCAGGCAGGCGGTTGATGTGCCTGCACTTTTTCATGTTTTATACTGCGCCATTTTTCCTGTCCTGTCGATGCACACCAGCTGCTGGACGCCCCTTTTATCTTACGCCACCGGCCATGCAACCCTGCTGCCAGCACAAAGCCCCTTCCTTCCGGTGTGCGTGCACGTGCTGCAGGCCGGCGCTGTGCGCGCTTTGCTGGCCGAGGCAGCCGCCGCCGCCCATCCGCTGGTGCACGCCCAGCGGTCACTGGGTGCTGGAGCAGCGGCAGCAGGGCTGTTTGCACTGGGCGGCCTGCTGGAGCAGGAGCAGCAGCGGATGGATGCGGCAGCGGAGCGGCGAAGAGAGTGGGAGGAGGGGCAATAGAGTTTTCAGCGGGCCCGTGCGGCAGCCTCCGGGGAGCGGCTGACTGGCTGATGAAGAGCTGGCCTGTATGTTTACTTGATCACCTGCTGCTTCAGAGGCCAGTGCTGTGTAACATAGCCTAATAACCAACAGCTGCTGCATGGCAGTCAGCGCAAGCTCCATGCTGTGGCAGCGCGGCGGCAGCGACAGCGGCGGCGGCAGATGATCAGAGCCGTGCAAGCAGCAGAGGCGGTGCTCAGCAGCTGTTGTAGTGCACGTGTCGTTGCGATCGCCGCAACAGCAGCCAAAAGGGCCAGAGCCTGGGCGGTCGGCACAAACCGGTTTGAACCCGCTCGGTAAGGCACGCCCAAGCGCAGCGGACGACCGCAACATGTTGTACATGCGATTAAACTTATCCCGGCCCCAAGCCGGCCTGGTTGCCACTCCCGCCGCCACTCCCGCTGCCGCTGCCTGCAGGGCTCGACGCCATGGAGCCCACAGCCGCCACGCTGGTGTGGATGTTCCAGCGGTATGCCTCCGGGCAACACTCTGACGCCACATTCATGCTGCCTGGGGACCTGTCCATGGTGCTGGACGTGCAGTTGCAGGCGGCGGGCAGCGAGGGCATCGCCGCACATCTGCAGTGAGTCTCTCTTAAAACAACAAATGCAAAACACCAAGCGTATTTCGCTGGGGACTGGCTCTCGCCTGGCTGCACCCTTGCAGGCTGGCAGTGCCAGCATCCAAACTGTGCGCCGGCACATGCTGCAGTGCGGCAGCCAAGCACAGGTGCACCTGCACCCACCTGCGCCAACACATTCAACACGCCTGCATCAACTTTGATTCCCTCCACCCGCTCGTTGCAGGGTACTGCTGGATCTGGCAGACGCTGTGGCCGCATTTTCAGCCCGCATGGCCACCGAGATTGAGGCCGACCTTGCCGGTTTCACACAGCGGGGCGCCCGCCAGCTCCACCTGCTGCGTCAGGCCGTCACCGTGAACACCACGCGCGTAGCTGTTTGCTGGCAATGTGGGTTTGGTAGGAGGATGTGGGTGGGTGGATGGGTGGTTGGTTGGGTGGGATTTCGGAGACACCACACGGCGAGCCGAGCCTGCCTGCGCTCCTCACCCCGCCCCGCCCAGTCCAACCCTCCTCTGCAGGCTGCTGCGCTACGTGCTGCCCGCATGCGGCGGCCGCGACGCCGATGTGCAGCGCGTGCTAGCGGCGGGAGCAGTGCTGCTGACGGCCGGTGATGTGCTTGCTGCGCTGGCGCCCTCACGCCTGCAGCCGCACCCCCCTGACTGGCAGTTCCAAGTCATGGCCTTCGATGGCTGCCTGTCCAACTCGCTCTTCTCAATGGCGGAGGCCTTGGACTCTGCCCACAGCCTGCCGCCGCAGCTGGAGGCGCCGGCTACGCTGCTGGCCTGGATGCGTCAGGCGGCGGCGGCAATGGGCGAGGTCCGCAGCGCGCGGGGTGAGTGAGAGGCGGCAGCCGCTGTGGGACGTGGGCAGCACGCACATCCCTGCTGCTGGGTTGAGGAAGGGCAGCAGCGTGTGGCTTTGGTGCAGCATCGTGTGGTGTTGGCGCACGCTGATCACTGCTTGGCGGCTCCCTGCCAGCCGCCTGAATGACAACAGTCCACTACAGGCCTTGACCCCTGCCTAAACCCTCTCCCCCTTGTGCACAGACCTTCGTGAGTCGCACTCCTTGGATGGCCTGTTCCTCTGCCTGGCTGCTCTGGGCAAGGCGCACCAGCGCCTGCCGGCGAACGTGGCCACCGTGTGTGCCGACCCTGCGCTGGCCGCTGATCTGGCACTGCTGACGCAGCAGGCCTATGCCGCGCTGCCCGCCTGGCGCATGCGCGAGCAGGCCCCCGAGCTGGCCTGGAGCAAGCTGCTGGAGTGGGCAACCGCCTGGCCGTCCCTGCCCTGGGGCGGAGAGCAGCTGGCGCCTGCCACGGCTGCACGGCTGGCCTCTGCATCGGCGGCGGTCCTGCAGGGCGAAGCGGAGCGGCTGCCGTGCCTGGCCCTGCCGCGCACAGCCAAGGGCGCTCTGAAGTGGCAGCGTGTGCTGGAAGCGGTTGCCAGCCAGGTGGCATTTCTGGCTCAGCCAGGCATGGCCGGCAGCCGCGGCAGCCGCGGCAGTAGCTCCGGCATTGACTGGCGCGAGCTTTTCATGGCAGTGGTGCCCACGGGCGCACCTGTGGCACGCTTTGCAGCGGCGCTAGCAGGCGGCCAGCCGCCAGCGGCAGCACTGCAGGAGGGCGGCGTGGGGGCAGCGCTGGCAACGGCGCTGGCTGACTGGGCCAAGGCGGTGCAGCAGGCGGGCATCAAGCTGAGCAAATCGAACAGCAGGGCCGCCCGCTACTTGCGCCGCGAGGCGGAACAGGCTGCAATCGACCTGGGGGCATCGCTGGTGCACCTGACGGCTGGCCTGCCGGCGCTGGCTGCTGCGCTGGGCCCGCTCAGCGGCATGCGGGTGCTGCAGGCGCTGGAGGGTACGGCTACGGCGATGCGTTCCTGGTAGGTGCAGCGTTGGCTGGGCAAGGGCGGGGAGGTGCGAAGCGCAGTTGAATGTCTGCGTTGCAGGGCCCCTGCTGTGTTGTTCATGCCAGCCTGTGCAAGCGGCATGGCGTTGCCAATCATGCTCCTGCGCTGCAGATGGTGTGATGTACTGCAGATCGTGCTGTGCCCTGCAAATCCTGCCCCTGCCCGGCTCCACCCCCACCCTGCAGCATTTACGATGAAGAAGATGCGTTCTGGTCCGTTTCAGACGACCGTGTGCCGCCGCTCATGTCCGCCTGCTGCAAGCTGACGCATGCGCTGGCAGGCTGGAGCGCTGCCGACTTGCAAGCTGCGGGCCTGGCGGCAGCGGCCAACGGCCAGCAGCTGAAAGCAGCAGGCGACGGCCAGCAACACGCAGCGGCCAATGGCCAGCAGCTAGCAGTTGCAGCCGACGGCGAGCGGCGCGGTGGCCGGCTGCATGCCAACGCCACAGTGGCGCTGAGTGGTGCTTTGGTGCACCTGATCAAGGTGCAAAATCTAGCGCTGGCTTGCTGGGCACCACATCCAGATGAACCCGACGATGACGATTGGCACAACGACTGGGACCCGCCACCGGAGACCAAAGCCGAACGGGCTGAGCGCTGGGACACGTGAGCAAGCGGCCAGCGAGTGGGGTTGGCGGGCAAGGGCGGCGGGGAGTTGGAGGTCGATTGGGCGGAGCAGCTGGAAGTGCTTGCTCATTCAGTGAGAGCCTGAACAGACTTGCTGTGCCACGCATGCCCCACCCCATTTGTGTGTACGCCAGGGTCCCGACCTCATTGCTTGTGGCCCTCCCCTGCCCTCTTCCCGGTGCAGGGACATGGTCTGCTGCCTGCTGCAGGCAACCGCCGCCATCGCCGCTACTGGCATGCCCCGGGCCGACATACCTGCTACCCTGGAGGCGGCGTCACCTTATTACTGGCGGGAGGCTGCGGCGGCAGCGGAGCAGCAGCCGGCAGCGGCAGCAGAGAAGCAACCAACAGCAGCAGTAGATCGGCGGCAGCGGGAGGACGCTGTGCTGCGCATGCTGGCGGGGCGCCTGCACGGCCCTGCTGCCCGGCAGCACCTGCCGGCCCTGCTGCAGCGCCTGCTGCCTGCAGAAGGCAGCATTGATGTCAGCGGGGACAGTGATGCACTGCCGCAGGCGCAGCGACTGCCACTTGAGGCGGAGCTGCTTCAGGCGCATGCGCTGAGTCCGGAACGCAGGAAGTGCGCCAACGTGCGCTGCCCCACCCTGCCGTCCAGCGGCAACCCAACTGACCTCCAGGAGGGCAAGGGCAAGCGGTGTGGCGGCTGCAAGACGCTTCGGTACTGCGGCACCGGCTGCTCGCACGCCGACTGGCAGGCGGGGCACCGCCGCGTGTGCAAGCAGCTGGCGGCGGAGCGGCAGGCGGCTAAGCAGGCGGCAGCGGGCCAGGGCGGCACGCAGTGATGGGTCTTTGCAACGGATTGTGTTGGCTTGCCTGATGTAATTTAGGTTGTTCTCTTTTATCAGATATGTTTGGTTGCAGCGGAACCCACCCAACTTTTGCAGTTGTTTGGCACCCCTGTCTGCTTGTCGACTGCTGCTTCTGTGGTATGTTGTTTCGCCGTTGCCTCCGCTGAATTGAGGCACATCACACTACACAGCGTTGGCTCAGCCACGATGTAACATGCCATAAACAGGTTTGACAGCGAATAGGGCGCAGACAAGGAGGCAGCGCCTGCATGTCTCTTAGCGTAGGGGTGTGGCATTCTGTGCATGTGCAGTGTGCTCAGCCACTATCCAGAAAGCACTGCAGGCAAGTGGATAAGCAAGTCTGCCAAGCTTCCTGCGAGCTTTCGTTAATGCACATCTCTTCTGCCCTTTTGCCCTGACCAACCTCTCATGCACGCTCGGACTGGTTACATCAGCACAGCAAGTGCAACAGCGCTACACGCAATGGCGCGCTAGAGTGGGCAGTCCAGAATGCAGCAACACAGTGTGCGGTGGCAAAGTGGCTATGTGTTGGCAGTTTTGTCGCTAGAAGTTTGTGGCTAGAAGTTTGTGGCTAGTAGTGATACACATCCTCCTCTTCATACTCATCATGGTGCGCCATTGCCTCCTCATGCACCAGCTCCTCATGCTGTGCATGCTGTGCATGCTCCTCGAGCTGTGCATGCTCCTCCGCCTCCTCCTTGTGCTGCGCCCGCTCTGCCCGCTGCGCGTGCTCGGCGTCCGCCCCGGGCTGCTCCTGCTGCTGCTGCTGCTCCGGCTGCTGCTCCTGCTGCTGCTCCTCGCCCTGCTGCTGCTCCTCGCCCTGCTGCTGCTGCTGCTGCTGCTGCTGCTGCTGCTGCTGGGCCTCGACGGCGGCAATGTCTTCCGCCTCTGCCGCCTCTGCCCCCTCCTCTCCCCCCACATCCATGCCGCTGGCCTTCAGCATGCCAATCATCTCCTGCAGACAGTGGAAGGCAGGAAGCTGTTGCGGCGAGGTGAGCCTGACAATCATGCCCTGCACCGGCCGTTTGGGTATGCGCACTGGTAGGGAATGTGCACTGCTCTTCAATTGCCATCCAACAACATGTGTTACCCAGCCTTGCTGTGAAGCAGTCCACAGCAACGCATACACAACCGGTGCAGCTTGGTAGAGCACTGTGCTCAATAAAATCCAGCAGAAACAAGCCCCAACGTGCCTTGTAGCTGTCCACGGCTCCGCCGCTGGCCGAGGCCTTGAGCGCCTCGTCCACGCGCCCAGGGTTCAGCTTGCTCTCCCGTGTGTACTGCAGGGGGATCAAGAGACAGCTTATAGCACATTTAGATGATTGGCAATGGACATGCGGACAAGGTTCAGCTTGCTCTCCCGCGAGTACTGCAAGTTGGGTGGGGGGAGTGATTTCAGATTTTGAGGAAGCATTGGCAACGCAGTCACATCAGCATGCAACCCTGCCCGCCCCACCCACTTACCTTGTTCTTGAGGTGCCGGCGCTGGCGGCCAGGGAACAGCTGGCAGATGAGCGTGAAGTCGGTGCCAAACTGGCTCAGCGCCTGCGGTGTTGATGAAATCTAGATAGAAATTGGTTGGTATTATCATCTGAATGGGGTGGCAGATGAGCGGGAAGTCGGTGCCAAACTGGCTCAGCGCCTGCGGGCATTGATTGACCAGGGGAAACCAGGGTTACTGCACCCCAGAGCATTTGTTGTGCACAAGCAGGGGGTGTGGTATTGAGCGTGCGCACGGCCACCCATACTGCTGGTGACCGCGACCCAACGCAGCTCACACCTCGTCTCATACCAACCCAGCAGCCATAAACCAACCTTGGAAAAGAGTTCCGTGCCCTGAAGCGCCGCAACCTATCACAATTTGCTAAACTATCCGTTCAGTATCGTTCCAGCAGCCCCAAAACCGACCTTGTAGAAGAGCTCTGTGTCCTCGGGCGTCCAGCGCTCGTTGGAGATGCGGTTGGCGTACGACAGCGAGTTGAGGCGGGGGCCCTCCTCTGCAAGTGATGGATGGCAGTGGGCATCGAGTGACTGAGTGAGTTGGTGTACGACAGGGAGTTGAGGCGGGGGCCCTCCTCTGCAGCGCACAGATGGTGGAAGCACTTTGGTCAAGGAGAAACCAAGGCATGCCTGCATGGCGGGTCGAGTGTTGAGCTGGACACAGGAGACAACACACAGCTGCGGCTCCAAAGTTGCTTGCGCAAAAGCCCATCACCCCCTCCTGTGCAGGGCTCCAGCCTTGGCAAACACGCACCTGTGACAACGCGCGCACACCTGCTGCTCCTGCACTACGTTCTATAACCACCAGATGTAAACTGGACAGCACAACAGCAGTGTTTCACACGCCCACCTGTGACGACGCGCGTGTACACCTGCTGCTCCTGCGCCTGCACCGTCAGGCTGGCCGTGTTCACAACGATGCGCCCGTCGATGACTTGCACCTGCGGGGGGCAATATCGGAAGCGGTGGGAACAGGGGGTGAACAACCCACAGGCGTTTATCTGTTCATTGGGCCGTGTTCACCACGATGCGCCCATCGATGACTTGCATCTGCGGGCGTGGCAGGTGAGGCACAGCAGGATAAGGGGCTTTTCGCCAGGCCGTTAGGGCCCCGCCGGGGCGGGTCAGCTTGTACCAACCATATACCCCACCACATCCACCTGCGGAGCCATGACCGCGTTGCTCTGCTGCGCAGCGGTGGACGGCCCCGCCTCCGCTGCCTGCCGCCGCGCAATGGCAGCTGCCAGCGGCTGGCCGGGCGCCGCCGCCTCGCCCTCGGCGCCCTCGGCAGCTGCTGCAAGCGCTTCCTCCTCAAGCTTGCGCCGCTTCTCCTGCTCCAGCTTGCGGCGGTCACGGGCGGTGGCGCAGCTGCAAAGCAGGGCAGGTGGAAGGCCAAACATGAGAGCAGAAATCAGCAGCTGTGGAGTCCGTGCAAGCAACCAAGGAGGCAAGACAGGTGAAGAGCAGAGAGCAGGGTCAGATGACAAACAAGGCATGCCTGCCAAATACTCAACTCTCAACGGACAGCTGCATCACCACGTGCAGAGCATGGCTGGCCAGGCAATATGGCTGCTTCAACACACACAGCAGTCGCAAACCATCAACCAACCGAGCGCACCGGATGATTTGCTTGATGGACATGATATGAGGGTCGATGGGGATGTCGGCCGCCGACACAATTAGCTGCGGCAGGGGGAGCAGAGAAATTGCATATGAAAGGCGTGTAGACTACCAAGGGGATGTCGGAGAAGGCAGGAAGCATTTCGATGTGACTGTTGTGGAAGCCGTCCGAAACTTAGTGCATGCCCACAACCAACCACAGCAGGCACAGCATAGCGCAGCCCACCTGGCGCTGCGGCTGCTCCTCAGCCTCCTCCTCCTCCTCCTGCCCCTCTGCTCCTGCCGCCGCTGCCGCCGCGCCTGCCGCCGCCTCGGGTGCCGCACCTGCCGGCGCCGCTGGCACCGGCTGCCGCGGTGCGGCCGCTGGCCGGCGGCCCCTAGGCTTGGGCCGTGCGGCGGCGCGCTTCTTTGCTGCCCGGCGGGCGGCAACTGCTGCGGCCGTCTCCTCATCTGTGTCTGTTGAAATCTCTTCATCTTCTGAAATGGGTGCTGCCTGCGCCTCTAGTGAAGCAGAGGAAGGCCCCGCCTCCTCATCTGCCGCCGCCGCAGCAGCTGCCGCAGCCTGCTTGCGTGGCCGCCCACGCTTGCCAGCCGCCTTGCCTGCCGCTGCACCTGCGGCCTTGCCGCCGCGGCGACCTGGAGCCGCCGCTACCTTGCCTGCTGCTGCCGCCGCTGCCGCCTTGCCGCGTGGGGCCCGCACCGGAGCCTGCTTCTTGGGCCGGCCCCTGCCGCGCTTGGCCGCCGGCTGCTCCTCTTCTTCCTCTTCCGACTCCTCAGCCGCCGGCCGCGGAGGCAGCTGGTCTTCCAAAGCGCTGGGCACCGGCTGCCGCTGCTTGCGGCCGCGCTTGCGCGCCGCCGGCGCCGCGGCCGCCTCCCCGCCTGCCGCCGCCTTTCCGTCTTCCTCCATATCCTCAGGCCCAGCTGGTGCCGCCGCTTCTGCTGCTAGTTCTTCCTCTCCCGCAGCAGCAGCTGCTGCAGCGGCGGCAGCCGCCTTGGCACTGGGCCGGCCACGCCGTGCGGTCACCCGGGCAGGCGCCGCCGCCGCCGCCTCGCCGGCCGCACTGGCGCCGGGTGCCCCATCTGCTCCAGCTGGCGCCGCTGCGCTTCCCTCCTGCTGTGCACGCTGCGCCTGCACCGCCGCCAGCACAGAGGAGGGCAGCCCCGCAAGGCCAGCCTTTGTTGCCTCTGCCCGGGCTGCTGCCTCTGCCTTGGTCGGCCGGCCGCGCTTCCTGGCAGGCAGCAGCGCCGCAATCGCCGCCGCCTGCCGCTTCAGGTGCAGCTGGTTGGCTTCCTGCACAACCGAGCCGCCAGCTGGTGCGCCTGCGCCCGCCTGCTGCTGCCGGTCCGCATGCGCTGCGATGGCGGCGGCAGTGGCCGCGACCACTGCCGCTGCTTCTGGATTGACAGCTGCTGGCGGTGGCCAGGAGGGTGCTGCTGCTGCTGCCTTGCGCTTGGCTGCAGCAGCTACGCGAGGGGACACAAGCGAACTGGGTGCTGCCGCGGCGGCGGCTGCAGCAGCTGCCCCGCCCGGCGCTGCAGCGGCAAGCGCTGCCGCAGGCGCAGCAGGAGGGGCCTGTGCCGCAGGCTGGCTGGCCTGTGTGGGCGGCAGCACAGGCTGTGACGCCGCGGCTGCGGCACGGGCAGCAGGCCCCTCTGCTGCTGCGGCAGCTGGAGCCGCTGCTGCGGCGGTAGCTGCTGCGGGTGCTGCGGCAGCAGGCGCCGACTCACCCTGCTGCGAGGGCAGCACAGGGACAGCTGCGTGCGCCGCATGGCTGGCCGGCACGGCAGCATGCCTGGCCTGCTGTGGCTGCGGGTGCTGCTGCTTTTGCTGCTGCTCTTGCTGCTGCTTTTGTTGGGTTGCTGCATCTGCAGTGCAGAAAGCATAAGGAGTTTGGGCAGGCTGAGAAACACAGCGGTTGGCAGCACAACATGCCAGGCCGCCAAAAGAGTGTGCAGGCATGGCGCAGATGGCATGCCCCACGGAAAGCGCACCTGCAGAGGGCGCTGCCGCCGCTGCTGCTGCCGCTGCACCTGCCGCTGGTTGCGCAGGCTTCGGCTTCTGCAGCAGGGTGGGAGAGATAAAGCCTGTTGTACAGTGCAAGCTTCGAGTGCCGACGTCGGCGCCGCCGCTCGTGCCGCCACCACCGCCCAGGCCGCCTGGGGCGCCTCGGCGCCGCTGCTACCCGCTCCCAGAGCTATGCCGAACACTATGCACCGCTGCAGTAGCCCTGCTTGCCTGCTTGCCAGGGAGCCTTGGCGCGAACTTGGGCTTGGCGGGCCCAGCCTTGGCCGCAAGCTTGTCGAGCTTTGACAAGTCAAAGTTCATGCTCCGTAGCCGCTGCGTACGCCGAGCGGGGCCTCCGCTGCCAGCGCCGGCAGGCAAGTTGCCGCCGAGCGCGTCTGCCGGGGCTGGGACGCCACTCAATGGCGGCGCAAGGCACGGCGGTTCGTCACAAAGCGACCGCCCTGCCCTGCAAGCAGCCAGAGTGGAGTGGAGAGCGAGCGCAGCATGACTTGCGGCCGAAGGCCTCCGAATCTCCTCCTTATTCCCCCCACCTGCCCGTGCATCCGAGAGCGGTTACATGGGTCAAACATCAATGGCATTGAGCAATCAAAGTACAGTGAGGGGCAGGGGGGGCTCTCCATCTCTCAGCATGCCGAGGGGCCCTTGGACGGTCCGCCCGGCCGGCAGCAGCGAGCGATTGCAACTGATAAATGGGTGGATCACTCGCTAAGGGCAGGGGCCGCAGGCGCCAGCTCAGCCGCAAATAGCTCGCTGTACGCCGTCAGGGACTTGACGCCCTCAACGGGGGCCAGGTCGCTGAGGCCTGCAGGACACAGGCGGCAGGGACAATGCACAAGTGGGTTGGTGCATGCCGCACTAGAGCTTCCAGCCTGCTGCCCAGTTGCCCAGCACTGCACTGCCGTGGCAGCAGCTGAGGTGCAGCCGCACACAAGGTGAGACATGCAGTTGCTGTCGCTGCTGTTTCACCACACGAACGCAAGCAAACTAACTGCGGCATTAGCGGAGGACTGCTCCAGTCACGGGCCAAAACCTCTCGCTAATGCTGCCGGTATCATAACGAACAGGCTGAGAAGGTCACAGAAGACGCGCAGCACAGCAGAAGTTGGAGGCACTCACTGGTGGGGCTGCCGCTGTTGGCCAGCAGGCCGCCGCTCACAGCCGCCGCGGCCGCCACCGCCGCAATGCCCGCCACAATCAGCGTCGCCTGCAGGCGGCAGACGGGTTGGGAGGATACATCAGCCGGCGCCAGCAACACTCGACATTTCCAGTGAAGCAAATGTGCAGCTGACGGCACACAAAAAGCCGCGATGAGGGAGGAGCAGCACACCCCCTGCAAGCACAGCTGGCTGCCCTGGCCCGCCTTTCAGCGCCACTGCTGCGCGCTTGCACGTGTTGCCTGTAGGCCGCACATCCCACGCAAATGCTCACAAGCAGCAATAAGGCGAGATAAACGCTGGGAATAACAGTCGCACCTGGCTGCCCTCGCCGGTCTTGTCGGCGCTGCTGCCCGCCACGTAGCTCTTAGGCTCCACAGCGAAAATGTTGGTCTGGCCCGCAGAGTCGTTCTCGGTGAAACCCAGGGCCTGCAGGGGCGAGGGCAAGCGCTTGCAAGCATGTCGGCTAGCAAAAGCAGTGAGCTTCTGAGGTGTGCAGCACCTGCCCGTGCAAAAGCTGCGCCCGCCGGTCCCGGCGGCGGCAGCAATCGCCGCCCTGCTGCTGTGGCTCTCAGGCTTGCCGATCGATGTGCAGCAGCGCCTCACCGCGCGCTTGTTGCTGGTGAAGTCCAGGCCCTTCTGGTCGTCCTCCGCCTGAGCGCGCACCGGCTGCAGGCGGCGCGCAGGGCGGCGCTGCTGCTGCGCGGCGGCAAAGGCCGCGGTGCGGGGGGCCTGCGCGCAGCGGAGGCGAAGGACGGTGCAGATCAGGAGCGCTGGGAGCGGGCTGCTTGCAGTGAGGGCAGGGGCTGGTGCTCACGGCAGGGCGCACCACACTGAAGCAGAGGGCGGTCGCCATGTCGTCAGAGGTCTCTGGACTGGTTGCAGCAGGCAAGGGCGGCGGGGGAGAGGCCCTGGAGGCCGCTGGTGGCGGCATTCAGGGCGCTGCTGCGCTCTGCTGAGCTGCCCTCATTGGCCCAGACGCGCATTGCCCAGCCAGCGATCTGTTCTGTGGACCACAAGCGGTGCTGGGGCCACTGCCTGGCCGAAGAGCTCCTACCCGCGCTGGTGTCCGCCCCCTGCGCTCTAGCCACAATGGCGGCCTGTGCGCCCGCCAGGGCCGCCGATCTGGTGCGGGCAGCCGCCCAGCAGCGCGGTGGCAGGCAGCCTGCAGCTGCGGCGGCGGCGGCACCGACCGCGCCCGCAGCCGCCGCCTTGCGCCGCCGGCGGCCGAGCGTCCCGCAGCAGCCCCGCCATGCCCTGCCGCCGGCCCGCAGCGGCTCGGTGAAGGCGGCGCAGGCAACTGCGGCGCCACCAGCGGCAGAGGCATCGGCTGGAGAGGTCAAGGCGGTGCTCTTTGACATGGTGCGCCTGCTGGGCTTCGGTGGTTCATTGCCCAGCGTCTGGCGAGTTTTGCAACGTGTCATCTGAATCTATCACTCCATCGATAGCCCAGCCCACGGAGATGCATGCCTCTGCTCACATTAGCTCGCTTCACAAACTCACACCGTTCTTTGGCTGGTTTTGCTCGCAGGACGGCGTGCTGTGCCACAGCGAGGAGATTTCGCGCCAGGCGGCCTGCGAAGTGATGCGGGAGCTGTATGGGCTGGAGGTGCAGCCCGAGGAGTTCCTGCCCTTCACGGTGGGTGTGCTAGCTGGCTTGTATGCACTGCCTAGCTTGCAAGCTATATCCTCTCTCAAAGTGAGGCCCGAGGAGTTCCTGCCGTGCATCCAAACCCACACCGTGGCTTGTTTCTCGCTGTGCAAAGCAGGGCACGGGGGAGGCCAACTTTTGGGTGGCGTAGTTGCGCAGCCCAACCTGCTCACCTCCGCTTGGCTTATTCATGGCCCTCCCGCAATGCAGGGCACGGGCGAGGCCACCTTTTGGGCAGGGTTGGCGTGTCTGCCCCGCAAACACTGTCGTTCTTAACCACTTGCCTCGTGCCATGTTGTGTACTGCAGGGCACGGGCGAGGCCAACTTCCTGGGCGGCGTGGCGCGCAAGTACGGCGCCCCGTTCGAGGTGGAGTCGTGCAAGAAGCGCTTCTTTGAGATCTACTTGAGCAAGTACTGCGTCCCAGGTATTGCTTGGATTTTTCTACCTATTTCTTTGCTTACTGCTGACCGTGAAATGCTCGTGTCAACTTGGTCGCTAATGGAGGGCAGCATGCTGCCCTGAGGGCTGCACCTTGGTCAGGGGCTGCGCAGCGCATGCACAGAAAGTTTTGCATAAGTGTGATTCACCCATCCACTGCCAAATGCACTTCCTCACCGCCCTTGCCACTGCAGGCTGCGGCATTGAGCACAAGGGCGCACGTGAGCTGGTGGAGGCGTGCCGCGCGGCGGGGCTCAAAACCGCGGTGGCCTCCAGCGCTGACCGCGTGAAGGTGCGGCTGATTTTGCAGGATGCGAGTTGATTGATGACTGATAGGGATATTGCATTGCCGGGAGAACGCTGCACCTGAAGGCTTGAGGCAGGAAGGCCGTTGGCAAGATTGTCCTGTCCACAGTAGCTGCCAATGCGTACGTCCACCCACATGCCGCACCTGCGCCATTGCGGTTCATTGCTTGCAGGTGGATGCGCAGCTGAGCGCGGCCAACATCCCGCACGAGCTGTTTGACGCCATTGTGTCTGCCGACGTTTTCGAGCGGCTGAAGCCCGCGCCAGGTGCGCGCCATTGGTTGTACAGCCAGCAGTGGCAGCAGCTGGCACCCGATGCGTGCATGTGTGCATGCGTGCATGGTTGTCAGCATGTGTGCCTGCCCACCTGGGCCTTCTAGGGCTGGCGTTAAGATGTTAGACTAGACTTGACTAGCCCGCCCACCTGCCACAAGGACAAGCAGCCATTGAGCCCATCCACGCTGCCATGCCTGGCAGCTCAACACGTTTTTGCTGTGCCCTTGTGCTTCACACCTCTCCCTGCCCACCCTTTCCATCCTTTGCTCCCGCAGACATCTTCCTGTCAGCGGCGGAGCAGCTGGGGGTGCACCCCTCCAACTGCGTGGTGATCGAGGATGCGGTTGCAGGAGTGCAGGCGGCACGTGCGGCAGGTGGGCTGCTGCTCGGGCCGGGCTACATCTGATGCTCAAAGTCTTGTGCCCTGCGTGGTGATTGAAGCATGTGGGTGGTCTATGTTTGCAAGGCCGAAGAGCATCACACAAGGCGCGGGCAGGAGCGTTGCGCCCAGTGCAAGCGTTAGCCAGCCCAAAGCCCCAGCCTGGACCCATCTATGCTGACCCATTTTGTGCTCACAAATTGGTTCTCCATTTCGTGCAGGCATGCGGGTGATTGGCGTGACGACCAGCCTGGCCCCAGCTGTGATGGAGGCGGCAGCGCCAGACCTGATCCACGGCGGCCCCCAGGACATCAGCATTGCAGACATCCTGGGGCTCAAGCTGCGGCAGCAGGCGCAGCAGCAGGCGCAGCAGGCGCAGCAGCAGGTATGGGCTGAGGTGTTTGTTCGTGTTGCAGGGTGGCTCCGGAGCGTGCTGCAAAGTTTTTGCATGCGCATGTCCGTCGTGCCGCTGCGCTGACCATTGAAGCCATGGCGGCAGGCTTCTCCAGCAGGAAAACATGCCGGGCTCACAGCCTGTCTCACCAACCAACCCTGCTGCAGGGCGGCGCGACACCCCCCAGCAGCAGCAGCAGCAGCCTCCCTGCCGAGCGGCCCACGGCAGCGGCAGCACCCAGCAGCAGCAGCGCCAGCAGCAGCAGCAGCAGCGCCAGCTGGCTGGACGGTTGGGTGGACCTGCCAGCTGGCTACCGCACGACTCGGAGGGATGCTCTGAAGTTCCTTTCCCTGGGAGGCGCCTTTGGGTCCCTCTGGGTGGGCATCACCCGTGCGCAGGTGCGGCGCTGGCTGTGCTGTTTGCTGGCTGTCGCATTTGCTGGCTGTTGCTGTTCATTCCCATGCAGCTTGGCTGGCTCTTGTTCTCCGAATGCTACATGTGGTGAGCAAGCCGGGGGCAGAAGCTTCTTGTCTTTAGGCTGTACTTCTGCATTGGTGGCTTTTATTCCTTTTGGGTTGTGGATAGACAGTGGGCCGACAGACCGCCAAGCCGCCGCCGCCCCACCCCGGCTGGCTGCAGCGGCAACCCGAGGTGCGGCGTTTCCTGCTGCGCTACCACATTCCCACGCTGCTCCAGCTGGCAATCATTGCTTACGTGGCCTCGGGCTGGCAATACTTCCGCAAGGTGCGGGCTGTTTCTTTTACTGCCACTACCCAGAAACGTTGTTATACTGCTCGGCCGGGTGTGGGCTACCATGCAGCTTCCTTTCTGATGGATTTCCATGCCCTCCCTCCCTTTGCCCACAGAGCCTGAGCTACGTCAGCCCCCAGGCCATCCTCAATGCACTGCTGCCGCAGGCGCAGCTGCCGGCAGCAGCCGCCGAGACGGGTGGCGACGGCGGGCGGGTGGCAGCTTTCAAGCGCTACATCGCAGGTGCTTTGGTTGTTACGCAATTCGTTGTGTGTTGGGAGTGCTCCATCGGCAATCACATTCTTGTGCAGGGTGGGGCGGCGGTGGTGGTGGCGGCAATGCCAAGCCATACCATGCCATGCCTGCCATGCCATGCCATGCCTGCACGGGCCGTCCTCAGTTGCTCCTTTTCTCACATCTCCTCACTGGACAACCCTCTCTCTGCCCTACTATTTCCCCTACTGCAGACCTGGAGAAGCGCGGCGGCGGCACCGCCGTGCCTGAGTTCCCTGCACCAGCCATTTGATGCATGTAATGTTCAGCACTGATTAATAGGTATCTCTCGTCCCGTACCGCAGATCTGGAAAAGCGCGGCGGCGGCACCTCCGTGCCCGAGTTCCCTGCGGGGACATGAGATGCACGTTCACTTCTGACACTCTTCACTTTCTGTCCACTTCTCTATCACAGACCTGGAGAAGCGCGGCGGAGGCACCGCAGTGCCCGAGTTCCCTGCCGGGGCGGACTGGCTGAATGCGCCGCCGCTGCGCATGTCGCGCGAGCTGCAGGGCAAGGTGACGGTCCTGGACTTTTGGACCTACTGCTGGTGCGCTGGGCAGTTTTTGAAGCTTTATTGTTAATCGCTGGGCTTTGTGCACTTGCAAGCAAGGGCAAGGTGACGGTCCTGGACTTTTGGACCTACTGCTGGTGCGCTGGGCAGTTTTTGAAGCTTTATTGTTAATCGCTGGGCTTTGTGCACTTGCAAGCAAGGGCAAGGTGACGGTCCTGGACTTTTGGACCTACTGCTGGTGCGCTGGGCAGTTTTTGAAGCTTTATTGTTAATCGCTGGGCTTTGTGCACTTGCAAGCAAGGGCACCGTGGTGGTCCTGGACTTTTGGACCTACTGCTGGTGCGCTGGCTGGGAAAGAAGGCTGGGCTAATGTGCCTGCATGCCTGCAAGCGAGCCTGCAGCTTGCTGAGCGAGTCCCAACGCAGCAGTGCCCTCATGCTTTCACACCCTGCATTTCCTCACCCGCCTGCTGCAGCATCAACTGCATGCACATCCTGCCTGACCTTGCCTATGTGGAGAAGAAGTATGCGGGGACACCCTTTGCAGTGGTGAGCCACACTTTCTTAGGCACTTGCAAGGCTTTTTGGTCGCAGTGGTTGTTCAGCATGTTTGGGGAAGAAGTATGCTGGGACGCCGTTTGCAGTGGTGAACGCGCTTGCTGTAGAAACACCTTCCGGCCAACCAGTGCAGGGTGCCTTAACCCAGGAGAAAGAATTCATTTGGCAGCCCAGCCGCTGCCAGCGCTTGCATGGGTTGCCCTCACTCCACCTGCCTTGCTTTGCTTATCCGCCGCACTGCTGCCCCATCCCACTGTCCCCTCTCTGCCAGGTGGGCGTGCACAGCGCCAAGTTTGAGGCTGAAAAGGACTCGGAGGCTATCCGCAGCGCAGGTGGGCGGGGTCGGGCAGCGGTTTTCGAGGTCGTGCAGCGCATTCTGGTGGACCCTGCCACCCCAGCGTGCACATGCCAGCTTACGTTGTGTTGCATAGATCAACTGTGCGGTGTTAACTGAACTGAATAGTGTATCCTATCTTTTTGCAGTCCTGCGCTACGAGATCGAGCACCCGGTGGTGAACGACGGCGGCATGAGCATGTGGCGCGCCCTGGGCGTCAACAGCTGGCCCACGCTGGCTGTGGTGTCGCCCAATGGCCGCCTCATCGCCATGGTGGCGGGTGAGAGGGGGCGCCTGGTAGGGGTGCGGTTTGAGGTGCACCGCTGCTTCCTCAGTCGCTGCCTGCTCAGCAACTCATCGCTGCCTGTTGAGTGGCTGGCCGGGGCACTGGCGGTTGTGTGGTCCATGGCTTGTGTCGCTGCACGGGCTTGGTAATTGAACCGCATTGCACTCGCCCAATACTCACTTGCAGGCGAGGGCCCCCTCCAGGACATCGACGACATTGTTGCCGCCGCCCTGCACCTGTTGTGCTGTCCAGTCTCCAAAACTGTTTCCATTGCCGCCTTCCCTTGGTGTAGCTTGCTCTTGTTAGTCCCTTATCAATGTTCGAGTGTTCCATGGCATGTGCGCAGGCGAGGGCCACCGGCAGGACATTGACGACATTGTTGCCGCCGCCCTCGAGTACTACGGCGAGAAGGGGCAGCTGGACGACACCCCTCTGCCCGTGGCTCTGGAGCGGGATCGCGACCCCCGCCTCGCCGCCTCGCCGCTGCGCTTCCCGGGTGGGTTTGCAGCGATAATGACAAGCCGGCCAGGCCGGGCTGCTCCTTGCAGCAATTATGCTGCGACATTTGGCGGCAAGTTGGGCTGCCGCCAGAGGGGCAGCTGCTAGCCCGCTGGAGCGCTGTGGCGGGCGTTCGGTCTTCCTGTACTCACCAGCGTTCGCCTCTTCTTGTCCGCCGACCGGCTGCAGGCAAGGTGGCCACTGACCTGCCAGGCGGCCGCCTGTTCATCTCCGACTCCTCCAACAACCGCATCGTGGTCACCGACCTGAAGGGCAACTTCATTGAGCAGGTGGGCTGCACTGTCACTGTGCAGCTTTTGCTACGCTGGCTGTGTATTGAACTGGCATCGCCCTTTTGCTTCCACGCCCTGGGACAGATCGCAAGGGAAGGCGAGGGGGGGTGCCCCTGCTGCACGTATGAAACGTCTTGGCTCTCCTTCAAAATTCCGATACCACTCCATCACCATTCCGTCTGCCCTGCAGATTGGCTGCGGCGCCGCAGGCCTGGTTGACGGCAGCTACGAGGACGCCGCATTCCACCGGCCGCAGGGCGTGGCCTACAGCCCCAAGGTGCGGGGAGGAACATGGCTGCTGCATTGTCCCGTGTGGTGGCTTGCAACTGCAGTGGCGAGACTGCCGCATTCCACAGCCGCAGACAGGCCCCACGGCCCCAGGGAAACCGACAGTGGCGCCAACAGCCCATGATTGCATGGATCGGTGCCTGAAGTGTCATTGCCACACCCCTGCTCTGTGCTCCTCCGCAGCGCAACTGCCTGTACGTGGCCGACACCGAGGCACATGCTCTCCGGGAGATTGACCTGCGTAAGAAGACCGTGAAAACGCTGGCAGGTGCGTGGGCGTGTGGGAAGTTTCGGAGCTACGGCAGACCTGATCTGGTTGCCGGTCGTGGCAGCGGCAAGAAACAGCAAGGAGGGTCAAACGCGGCGGAGCTCCTGACGTTGTGCAGGATTGCCTGCTTTACATGCCATGCTGAGGGAATTCTCTCTCCTCTCTTCTTACGTATTTGCAGGCAGCGGCGTGAAGGGCAGCGACTATGCGGGCGGGCAGAAGGGCGCGGCCCAGCTGCTCAACTCGCCTTGGGACCTGGCGCTGGACAGGTGGGTGGGTGTTAGTGTGAGGCGGCTTTGGCAGGTGTTGCGGTGCAAGTGTGGTTGTCATGTCAACTGGCCCTTGCGCTGGTAGCGAGCTGAGTTGGACCTTAAAAGATGCACGGTAGCGCCTGCTCACCCCACTACATGTCCACGTCCTCCCATCCTGTGCTTATTACATTCCTACTTGCTGCTGCAGCAAATGCGCACTACCTGTACCTCGCAGCCAATGCCTGCTGACCCCTGTTGCAGTATTGCTTTGCTGCTGCAGCAACGAGCAGTACCTGTACATCGCGATGGCGGGCCAGCACCAGATTTGGCGCATGGACACCGCCACCGGGGTGCTGGGTGAGAGTAACTGATGTCATCTTTTGCTTGTTTGCAAGTTACTGGTTTCCTGGGCCGCATGGGCACCGCCACGGGGGTGCTGGGTCAGAAGGCTGGTCCTGTTTGTGTGCTTTGGGTTGTTCAAACCTAGCTTCTTCCCTGTCGTGCCTTGCCTCGCCCTCTCATGCCCTCCCTGCCCCCACCCGCATCTCTCGCCCCGCAGCCAACTTCAGCGGCAGCGGTTATGAGCGCAACCAGAACGGCACCAGCGCCCTGACCACGGCATGGGCGCAGCCCAGCGGCCTGGCGCTCGCGCCCGGCGGCGATGCCATCTACGTCGCAGGTGCGCGTGTGGGGAGAGAGGTTTGGCTGGGCAGGCGTTGTGCATGCTGATGACGCCATGGATGCTGTTGGTCGGGGGAGCAGGGGGATACTGCATGGTACAGCAGTGACACTCGGATTGCGGTCCTTGTCTTTGCATCTGTGCAGACAGCGAGTCGAGCTCGGTGCGCCGCCTCGACTTGGGCAGCGGCGGCAGCCGGCTGCTGGTGGGCGGAGACCCCATGTTCTCAGACAACCTGTTCCGCTTCGGAGACAAGGTGGGAAGAAGGTTTATTTGCGAAGTTATAGTCCGATGATTTTTCGCGGTGGCCTGGTGGGCAGTGACCCCATGTTCTCAGACAACCTGTTCCGCTTCGGAGACAAGGTGTGCAACAGCCTGGCCAGCCTGCGTTCCTCCCCTGTGCGACAGTCATGCTCTGCAGTCATCATCATAGGCCCATGGAATGCACCTGTGGTGTAAGTTGCATGCCTATCACAGCGGCATCCCTCCTCCCCACCTCGCTCTGCAGGACGGCTCCGGCAGCGACGCGCTGCTGCAGCACCCGCTGGCCGTGCTGACCGCGCCCGACGGCAAAGGTGGGGGGCCTGGTCTGTTGGGAACACTGCCAAAGCTGTTGCCGCCGGCTGAACGCGTGCGGCATGGCTGCCTGCCGGTACAGGGCTGCCTCCTGCACCTGTGCCTGGAGTTAATTACCAAGCCCAAGGCTGAGCTGCCACTTGGCTGAAATTCCCATCCCCTGCGTGCTTGCAGTGTACGTGGCCGATTCATACAACCACCGGCTGAAGGTGCTGGACCCTGAAACCGCAACCATCACAACCGTGGGCGGCAGCGGCGGCGCGGGGTGCGTGGCTTGGGGTTGTTAGGCTGGAGACAGGGTGCCAATTGTATCCCCGCCCGCTGCTAGACTGGCTGCTGTGGTGCTGCTGCGTGCTGCTGCACGATTGGTGCTGCACATGAGGGTGCACCGTCGGTTGTGAGGTCTGTACTGCAACAAACCGCTCGCTGTTCAGCATCTCGCTCTTGCCACTCTTGATCTGTGCAGGTACAAGGATGGCGTGGGCACCACGGCGCAGCTGTCTGAGCCTGGCGGCCTGGCGGCGGGCCCCGACGGTGGGTGGCTGGATGGCGCTGGTTGGGGATGGGATGGCCACTTACGACATGCGTGCACTGAACAGCTGGCAGAGCTGGCGCCTCGCACAGCAACTCTGGGCCAGCTCCCCTCACCGCTGCAGTCTGCCGCTGTCCGACCATCTAATTGCTTCCTCCCTCAACCTGCCCACTGAATCACCGCAGGCACGGTCATCCTGGCCGACACCAACAACGGCCTGATCCGCCAGTTCGACCCCCGCACGCAGCGCCTCTCCACCCTGGCACTCGCAAAGGTGCCTCCCCCGCGGCGCTCGCCAGATGGCCCACCCGCCGGTGCAGCAGCCGCTGCCGAGCCGCCGCCAGGAGCCACCCTGGTGCGCGCTCCAGAGGCGGTGGCGGCAGGCAGCGGTGAGCTTCAGCTGGCCATCCGCCTGCCAAAGGGCTACCACCTCACCCCAGGGGCCAACAGCCGCTTTGAGGCGGCGCTCGTGGGCGGCAGCAGCAGCAGCAGCGGCAGCGTGCAGCTGCAGCCGGCGGCAGGCAACCTCGCAGAGGACAGCAGTGGCACCACCGCCACCGCCACCGTCAAGTTCAGCCGGCAGGGCGGCAGCGGTACCGGCGGCAGTACAGATGGCAGTACTGCCCTGATCCGGGTGCTTGCCAAGGTGTACTTCTGCCAGGACCGCGATGTGTGCTTGTTCCAGGAAATCTGCTTCGATGTCCCGCTGGCGCCCGCGGTCCAGCCGGGCCAGCCGGCCGTGGCTGTTCCGCTCCAGTTTGCACTGTCTGCCTCGGCGCCCGTGGTGCAGCTGCCCGGCCTCTGAATGGCTTGACCCACGTGTGCTGCTTGCTGAGCGGAGCCTGCAGATCCGTGCTGCTCGCTGATCAGCAGGACCCCGCTCCATTCTGTTTGTGCTCCTCCCCTGGAGTGCCCAGACAACGCATGTGCCGTGAGCAGACGAGCCTGATTGGCAACCGACCCAATTCGTTTGCTGCAACTTTTTACTAGCATTTGATCTGATTCTGAGCCGAACTGCAATCTGAACTGTGAGTGTAATATCCCAAGATTGCCCGGAAGTACAAGCCTCCAGCGGCGTGAAAACTGAGGGGTTTACATGCATGCCTGTACACAAGGAGCGCTGCAGGTGCAGCGGTGCTGTTGCAATGCAGTCAACATTGCTGGACGTGGGCCAGCACCAACAGGGCCATCGCCGCTCGAACATTGCTTTGCTTGCTGGCTGTGTGCTGATATCAGCAATGCGGGCTCAAGTTGCCGAGTTGGCTATGCAGTTGCCTTCCTTTTCCACTGAGCTAGCGTCCCCTTCAGTACGTGGGGCTGAATCCGAAGCGCTGCATCAGGTCCAGGCTGCAGGCAGGTGGCAAAGCAGGATGGCAGGCATCATATCCAGTGGCTGCCCTGTTGTGCCACACACTGCCCTGCAAAAACATTTGCCCCACCATACTCCACATGAACTTAACTCTGCTCTGCATGAACTTGTACTGCAGACTCCACCCCACAGCCCACCCATCCACCCACCTGGCGCCATTGGTCCAGCCGAAGCCATCCACCACTTCGTACTCGCCACCTCCGCCTGGGATGCCGATCTGTGCACAGGCAGGGCAGTAGTGGCTGCTACTTCGAGCACCCGGAGAGCGCTAGTGTGCACGCAGTTAGCTGTGGAACTTGGCAGGCAGGAGCGCAACTTGAAAGCACGTCACAAAGCGCGCACTGTTGCTGCTGCCATAACCGCCGCCGCTGGAGGCAGCCATGCGCCAGAACCAAAAGCGATCCGCCTGTCCCAGCGCCATTATTTGCTCCCTTTTAGTACAAGCACACCTGCTCCAAGTTGAACTCTTCAAACAGGCATTCATCAAAAACAACATGAGGAACATGAGCAACCAATGAATAGACTGGTTCAAATTGGCACAGACCTCCTCCACGTTGAACTTCTCGTACATGCGCCCGGTCTCCAGATAGGTGGCATACACGGTGGACAGGAAGCGCTGGGCAATCTGCACACCCAGAATGGCAATGCATGTTAGCATGTTTGGTAACCGGCCCATTGCGAAGCTAAAGGCACTGGAGCGTGTTCGGCTGAGCAGCATGAAGGCAAGGCAGCCTGCTGAGCAAGTCATGACCACTGGCACTTGCCCAAGCTTGTTCCATACTCCCGGCGGCCTTAAATAAAATGCCCACCCACCTCACGAGCCAGCGCATCTCCAGGCGCCCCACCAAATCGCTCAAAACCGTCGATGATGATCCAATCGTTGGGCGGCCTGCAATGCACTGAAAGAAATCGAAACGTTTGGGAGGATGCTGCAAACTTTACCAGCAAGCTGTGGGCCACGTGTGTCATGCACGGCCAAAGCCCAGGGCTTGTGACAGCAGGTGCAGCGCACCAGACGTTTGGCCAGTCCCACTGCTGGCCTGTTCGCAGGGAAGGGAGGGGCATGCTTAGTCCACGCAATGCCCCAGAGATAGCTGCACTTGAGAAACAACATGGTCTGGCGGCCTGCGGACAGCCATGTGCAAGCCCTGCTTCACCGCACCAGACACATCCGCTCAATCCAGTTGCACCCACCCACCCAGCCCACCCGACTCGGTCAGTGACATGGCCACACCGCCCACACCCAGCAGCCCAGAGTCGTTCAGCGCTTGCACGGCGGCCAGGGCCTGCGGGTGGGGATGGGTGCAGGTTGGGGGTTGCGGAATCTAAGGCGCTTCCCCAGTAGGTTTGCGATCCAGTAAGGCCAGCACATGCATGCGCAGTGGGAGTTGCCATGCAGCATGGGACAGCAGTGCGCCCATTGCAAGCCAGGCTCAGGCGGCAGGTAAGTAAGGCAGCAGCAAGCCAGCCCAACCAATCAACCACACCTGCGGGCTGCCTGCAGGCACGGCCCCCGCCCACAGGGGCACCCAATTTGAGGCAAAGGCGCCCGTGTTGCGCTGCACGTTGCACACGCGAGTCACTGCAGCAAAGATTGACAGGCAGCGGGGTTGGTTGGCAGTGAACCTGTAATCTTTAGTGAACCTGTAATCTTTAGTGAAGCAGATGCAGTTAGCTGCAGCGGCAGCAGCAGGGCAGCCTCTGCCAAACGAGCAAGCTTGAAAGGCAACACTGGCAGCATCAGCAGGAGTCCCGCTGCAATCCAACAACCTGGACAGCCACACATTCACAGTCTGATCTCACCAATGCCATCAGAAACAGCCTGCTCATCGGGCATGCCCCCAAGGTTGCCCTCCACGCCGGCGGGGGTGCAGATCAGGTCGTGCCACTGCAAGGGGGCGGTGGCGCCGGTGCAATAGCATGCAGTCATGCAATTCAATGGAGTCTGGACGAGTCACAAGCAGTTTGCGATTGCACCGCTTGTGAGGCAATCTTGCATTTGCGCTGCCCACCAGTCATACAGCAGTCTTTCATTCATCTACCTGCGAGTCCTCATGTCTCCAGAACAGCGTGTTGAGCGCATCACGCCTGCAACACACCAAGATCAACAGTTTTCAGAAGGTTGGCTGCAAGCATATGCACCAACTTGTCCAATGGCAATGCAGTAATCTTCCGCTGGCGCCAGCCATTGCTACGCTCCTCGACCAACCATTCCACCCCACTCGCCTGTTATCCGCAAGCTGCTGGTACTGCTGCTGAAGCGCGGTGCAGCCCAGCGCGCCGGCAAAGTCGGCAATGTTTTGCTCCATTTGCAGCAGGAAGCCGTTCAGGTCTGCAGGGCAACACAAAGGCATGTTTGTGGGCGGGTGGGATGGAGCGGCCCACACACGTGCAAGGGCACAGAGAACGAGGCTGCCACGGACGGTTTGCCCATCTGCGGCTGCGCCCAGCAGTGCAAGCATGTCCCGCTGTGCTTCGAGGAGCCAATGCAGTGCTGAGCCATGGACAGCGTTCATCAGGGTGCTCACCCGCGGGCAGGATCTTGGTGGTGCGGATGGTGGTCAGGTTCTGGCCGTTGGCAAACCAGCGGGTGGAGTAGTCCCAGCCTGCAGAGAATCCAGGTGGTTCAAAAGGTTGGTTGGAAGTGCTTGCTGTTGGCAAACCAGCGGGTGGAGTAGTCCCAGCCTGCGGGCAGTTGAGGAGGTGCTTGGCAGGGGCGGCCATGCCTAGCTCCTGTCCAGGACAACTGTTGCCTGACTCTCTGCCTGCCTAAATCCAAGCCTTGAAGGCAGGCCGTGCCACAGTAAGCGGAGCATGGCTGATGCAGCTGCACGGAACGCACATCACGGGCCATGCGTGCATGCAAAGCGACGGAATGTCACACAGCCATGCGCACCGCTCTCTGCCCCGGATGCCAGATCGCGGTACAGCTGCTGGGTGTCGGCATCGGGAGGGTCGGTGGGCAGCCCCGCCTTCTGTGCGGTCTCAACATCCTCGCTGCGATCGACAAATCGTGGCAAGCTCGGAAATAGTATCACTGAGTGCACCCAGCAGGGGGCAGCGGACGGGTTGGGAGGTTCAGCGAGGAAGGGAGTGCAGGTTGGCATAGCGCCGCACAGCACATGCGTCCAAACATTCCAAGCTTGCAGCGAACCAAACAAGCCCACGCCGTTGCATTGCACGGTGGTGGCATGCAGGCTGCAAGGTGCAAGGAAGATCAGCAGTCCCACATGTAGCTTTCGGGGCGCGGCTGCTGCCAGCGAGCGTAGTAGCGGGTGACGTTGAAGCGCTGGCCGCCTGGGCCCACGGCGACCACCTGCAGGTGGTGTGATGTGAGATCATGTGAAGCTGAATCCCGAGTGTTTGATTTGGTGATGCGCGCGACTGCAACAGTTGCTTGCTAGCATCGCCTTCGAACGGTGTGCCATGCATTTGTCAACGAGCGTCCTGACTGGCAGGGCGTGGACGATTCGCCGCCCGGCACCAATTCTAGCCGCCATGCAAGCCCATGATTCCCCCCTGCAGATCACAGGACCCTGCAAATCACCCTGCAGATCCCACCTGCTTGGGTGGGCTGGTCCAGTAGGCATGCTCCAGCAGGATGGCAGGCAGGTGCTTGCTGCAGGCGCGCAAACACAAGCGGGGCATTGCATGAAGGCATGGGTGGTTACTCCACAAATGCATGCGAGAGGAACCTGCACCAACTATGACAGCATGCTCATGGTATTGCAGCATGGATGGCGAAGCACTGCAGGCATGGCATGGCATGGCATATCTCAATGCACCCCACTCAGTCATGCACTGCTAGCACATCACCGCTAAACAAGGCTCAGAACAATGCATTGAGCAGCGCACCTGAGGGTGGACATGTCCTGCGCAGCCTCCCACATCATGTGCTGGGACCTTGCATGTGTAATCCGATCCCATGCTTGTCAGTTGATAAGCGCACCTGAGGATCGACATGTCCTGCGTGGCCTCCCACACCATGCGCACCATCTCCGAGTAGAGGGGCGGCTGGGAGCGGTTCAGGTAGTAGGTGCGGATGCCTGCGGAATGTGAATCGTGGACACAATGCCCTGTTAACGCCGAATGTAGACACAATGCCTTGTTAACGCTAGGGACGACAGGCAGAGGGGCGGCTGAGGTGTGTAGATGCCTGCGATTGGCAGCGTTCTTTTCAAACAGAACGCACAAGAGGGATGTCATGGTTCGGAAGGACGGTCAGCTGGGCCACTGCCCATGTTTTGAGGAGTGTGGGGAGCTCATGCCATCCAGATGCCGGAAGCAACGCGGCCAGTATGGCAGAACAGCGGCATGGCATGGCAAGGCCGGCTCACCATTGGGGATGAAGCCGTAGGTTTGCACCAGGTGCCGGAAGTTGTCGATGATGTTCTGCAGGTAGACAGGTTAGAGGCAGCGAGTAGCAGCATTGTGCATGGCAGGACTAGTGATCCGAAGGTACCAACGCATGCATGCTGGCAGGTGCCATGCCAGTACAAGTACAGCTGGTCCTGCCTGTCACGCTCCTCTGCTTCGTACCTCAGATAGGGTGGTCAGGCCGCTGGACAGCAGCCCCTTGATCATCTGCAGCAGAGCCGAACAACACAATGAAACCATCCAATAAAGAACAGTGAACAATACAATGACATCACTGCAATCGAAGGCATGCATTGCGAAATTTGCTGCAGGCAGTGAAAACGGGCTGCCACAACACAGCACGAGCATCCGACAGCTGCAACTCACGAACAGAGAGTCCCAGTAGTAAACTGAAAGTTGAATCATGTGAGCGTGGGATGGAGGCCGGGGGGAGCAGGGGTGGGTCAGGCAAGTGCAGAAGGGCAGCAGGCACACGATGCCAGGCTCGGCAGCGCTGGAGAGGAGGCTGACGAGCAAACGAGTCGCACAGGCCTCACTTCATTGGCATACATGCAAGCGCTTGCAAGCCAGTTTCAGCTTATCAATCCGGGCACTCACTCTCTCGGAAACGCGCTCCAGGCACCACAAACGGATTAGGCACGGGCAGCATGGTGTACAGCTCGGTTTGCTGGGACACGGCTGGGATGAGCTGGCGCGTCAGCCGGCCCCAAATCTGCAGAAGGGGAGGCGAAAAGAACTTGAGATTTGATGACAAAGAGATTAGGACGTGCGGGCTCGGAAGGAGGACCGAAGGGCACAGGGCGTGAACACCCGCAGTGGACACGGCATGCGCAGCATGCGAAGCAGGGTGCCAGGGTGCCCATCTCCTGCATAAACATATTGGAATGATCCTGCCCCGCAGTACAATAGAATTCAGCACAAAAGAAAAGCCTCACATCGAAGAGGTCCTGGGCCCACTGCCGCGCGGCTGGGTCGCCCAAAGTCTGAGGATCATGAGCAGCAACCTGGGGTTCGCTGTCGAGTGTTGGGGCGCCTATCGGCCCACAGGTTTCTGAACGACACCATTTCAGCTGCACAAATGAGCTGTCCCTGCCCTGCTTCCAACGCACAGCCAGCCGGACAGGCTCATACGCACGATGCGATCCACAGCACAGGCGCAAAGAGCCCAAACAATCAACGCCTCGCCTCAAACCAGGCAGGTGGCTCTTGCTCCAGCACCCCGGTTGCGTTCGTCATTTCTTGCCCTGGGGGCAGCAGCCACTGCAGTGAGCACAGCAAGCCGCAAATGGGATGAGATGGCGCTGGAATCAGATACATTTGCTCAGGGGGCGTGCCAGTGCTGCATGCATTGCGGGGTTGCAGGGATGTGTGCCTGGGCGGGGCAGCTGCGGTGGCGGCATGCAAGCAGGTACAGCGGCATGCAATGGGCGATGCATGGAGGCAGCGCACCAAGCCTGATTCTGCTCAAGCAACAAGCAGGCCCTTCCAAGCCATCGCAGAGTGCCTGCCTGAGCGATGAACTGCTGCAGCGTGGCGTTGCGCTGGGCGGGGTCGGTGGGCAGGCTCAGGGCGTTGAAGAAGGCGGCCACCTGCGTGCAGCCAGGTGCGGGGGAGAGGGTTTGACCTGACAAGTGTGCCAAAGTTCCTGTGAGCATGCCCAGATGGCAGCATAGCTGTCGTGCAAATGCAACGCCAACACAAGCCGCGCCCTGATCACGGCCTCAGCTGCTCAGCAGCAGCAGCCCTCCCACCTCGGCCGGCGGCGCCTTGAGCGGCTGGTCAACGATTGTCTTCGAGTCGCGGTACACTCGCACCTCGTCCACAGCCTGCATTGGTCCGAAGAGCCAGTAGCAGTCGCAAGCTAGCACAGGGTGCAGGGAGGGGCCGCCATATGGGCACGCATGCCCAGAACCCGAAAGCAGGGTTAACTTCGCTTTCGGAAAGTGGCACGGCTGGTGAGCATATGCACGCCGCACCATGCGACAGGATGGAGACAGGTGTGCCCAAACAGCTCCCTTAAAAAGCCCAGCACCGGTGGTGCCACTGCCCATACGCACGTGCGGCGGTGTGGCACAAGCTGCCCAGCGACGCAAGCAAGCAAGCTGGTCGTGCAGACGGTGTTGAATAGTAGTGCAAACAGCAACAGCTTGATTTGATGATGTCTGCATTACTACTGAACACCGTGTACACCACCAGCTCTTTTACAGTAATACTGGTTCCCCAGCCGGCACAGAAAACAGGCCAGGGGGGGTGGGGTTTGGAAATCTGCTCTTCAGCTCTGGTATCCCCAGGACATGTCACGAAACTGGCCACTAAAGTGTGGCCCAGCTGAAGAACAGGTGCACGAGCCAGAGAGGTCTGCTGAACCAGCAGCGCTGCCGCGGCGATGGGTTGTGGGTCGCTTGCCCCACGCCGCGGGAGTGTTGCGAACTGGTTCAGGGTGCGCGGTGCCATGTGTCAGGAGCTGCCGATAAACGGCGGCAACAGGTGTGCGTGTTCAACTTCGAGCCCGGCCCAGCAACTATGCCCAAGGCTTGTAAGGGAGCTGCTGGTGGGGGAGGCATCACGATGAAGCTCAGCAGGCTCCGCCTCTGCCTGCAGCGGTTGGGCCGAGCCTCCTGAACCTCATCGTAATGACTGCCCTACTAGCAGCTTGCCGGGGTGCAGCAGGTTTAGGCTGGTAGCAACGGACAGGCAAAGCCTGCAAAGGGGAGCCGCCCGCTGCGCCACCAGCATGTCAGCAGGCAAGCTTATGCATGCAGGAGCCAGGCAGCCAGTGTCAAATGTGCAGCCGGCACAGGCACGAGCAAGCAGATAGACACCCGCAGTGGCACATTGCGGGGCATGAGCGCTGGGTCGCAGGGAACGTGGGTCGCAAGGAAGCTGCTCCACACGCCGCCCGCGTGCGCAGCTGCGGCAACTCCAGCAGCTGCCGCTGCCGCCGCCCAGCTGCGCACCTTCACAAGTGTGTCCAGCAGCGCTGGGTTTGTGATGCCATTGGCGCTGGCGGCCTTGATAGCATTGCCTGGGGGCGGCGGCAGGGGCACGCAGGCCGCATTCTCCTGAGCGCCGACTGCGGGAGGCGGGCAGGCGGGGAGCGGCGGCGGCGGTGGGGTGGGCAGCTGCTCAAACGCCAATGCGGCACGCCTGCAGGCCTGTGGCAAGGTAAAGACGCAATTCCCAGAGTCCAAGGGTTTGGGGCGGCCTCACCTGCAGCCAAGGCCGCAGCCAGCAGCGCCAGCCCCAGAGCCAGCCTCATTGCTGCCTTGCCAAAAGCTGCAAGATGCGTCAGCAAACAGTGATCAGCCAATCCAAGAGGCTTGAGTTGGGGGCCTCGTGCTGGCTGCGTGCTTTCCACCCAAGGCTCCATGCCTCGTGAGGCAGCTGCTGCCAAACCGGGCAGCATTTCAGCCGTGATGCAGCCCCCTGCAGCCCCTCAGCACGTGGCCAGCCCATTCCCATCCCTGGCCGCAGCCCTGGCCGCCCGCTGGGCCGCCGCCGACGGCCGCAGCTGGGCAACGGCGGCGGCACTGCAGCTGCTGGGCCTCTGGCTGCGCCGCCATGTGCTGCAGTGGGCTGGCCTGTTGGCGGGGGCGGCGCTCGTGACAGCAGAGCTCCTGGCATTGGCGGCCAGCCTGCGCTGGCGGCATGGCTACTGCCGCCGCCTCCGCCTGCCGCTGGTCGTTGCCATCCGCACCACCATAACCATTGCGCTGCCTTGGGCGCTGGATGCTCTGATATTCGTGCAGCCGGCCGGCCAGTGCAGCAGCGCGGCCGGCGCCGACCCATGCAGCAGCGGCGGTGCTGCCGCGCCTGCTGGCCTTCTTCCAGCAGCTGTCCTCCTGCTCCTTCCCGTGGCATGGCTGGTGAGTGTGGGAGTCAATGTACTGGCATTACGGCTCAATGCTCAGTACCCATCACCTTGCCGAGGCATGACATGACTAAATACACCCCTCGCCCAACCCCTCTGCGTTCTGTGCAGCATGCCTGCCTGGTGGCGGCAGTGGCCTGGCCGGTGCCGCCGGCGCTGCACCTCGCGCTGCAGGCTGTGGGGGTGGCTTTCCTCATGGCCAGGGCGCCCACGGGTGAGCCGTTCAGCAGACATTTTCTCATCGGTTCACCGCTGCATCTGCAATCAGTTCCCTGTGAATCATGAACGTACCCTTTGATGTTCGCCGCCACGCCGCCCATGCAGTGTGCGGGCAGTTTGTGGCGAGTGCTCCCTCTCATGCCTGCCTGGCCACCCGTGCCTTCGACTTGCTGCACCAAGCCGAGCTGCTGCTGTGTGTGAGCACCAGCGAATCACTGGCTGCCGCCCTGGACGCCGGCAGCCACATGGGCCGAGCTGCTGAGGGCCTGAGCGCCAAGCAGCACTGCACGGCGGTGGTGTGGGCGCTGCAGGTGGGCGTTGGGATGCGAATGTGCCGTTGAAGGCCTGCGCTGTGCCTGCTCTGCCGCCACGTTCTGCCTTCGGTCCGATTCTGTACGATACAACAATGCCCTCATTTCCACATGCAGCTGTCCGTCGGCTTGGTGCTGCCCACCCTGCTTGTGTGGCGTGCCCAGCTGGCGACCGCCCGCCGGCTGTGCCAAGACGCGCCGCCGGGCCCGCAGCGGGGGAGCTTGCAGCAGGACTTTGAGCGCAGCAGCTATGCTCGGCTGTGCCAGCCTGCGCTGCGTGCCGCAGGCCTGGCGGGCTGGTGGCTGCCCCTGCTGGTGGCAGCCCTAGTTGGCTGCCAGGCGGGCAGGCTGCGGAGCGGCGGCAATGTTGGCGGCGGCGACTGAGCTTGCGAGCGGCGTGGCGGCAGTTGGGGCTGATTAGCAGCAGCGTTGTGTGTTGGACACCTAGAGATGTGCACCTGTGCGAATGTGCGAAACAAACTGTGGAACAAAGCCATGGCATGCGCAGCTCGAACCAGCAAGGCAAAAAAAGTTCGCCAGGCTTGCCGCCAGCGGTGCGGGCTCCGCCAGGTGGGAGGCTGCCTCTTCGGGCCGTGTTCGCTCAATTGGACTCATACAAAACGCCCGCATCGCTTCAATTGAGCCGAGCAAGCAGCAATGGGCTACGAGGACGCCAGGCCCGACAGTGCGCGCGAGAACGGCGGCCTGGTGGAGCCGCCGCGCGACCACGACACTCCCTACCTCTCCGCGGGCGAGCGGCGGCTGCTGGAGGCGGGCAAGGCGGAGCACAGAGAGACCACCGCCACGGCCAAGCGAGCGCTGCAGGCGCGCCGGGTTGGGGCGGGCGGGGAGCGATCGTGGGCAACATTGAGCCACGTGGGCTTGCGCCACCCCCGCGAACGCGGCGACCGCGGCGGGTCTGGGCGCCAGCGCTGGCCGCCGCCTGCCGCCGCCGCCGCCTTCAGGCACTTACCGCTGCCCGCTGCCTGCTCCACCCCAAGCAGCTAGCGGAGAAGACGGCGGATGTGGCGCAGAACACGCTGGTGGAGCTGCACCGCCAGGGGCAGCAGCTGGAGAATGCAGAGCTTGGGATGGACCAGGTGGGTCGGCTTGGAGGTTGGCGGTGGTTCGAACCCTTCGAACCCGCGTGCTGGCCGGCGTGCGACATGTGTCGCCGGCTGCTTGCTGCCGCTCACTACTGCTGCATCGGCTCACAAATGGGTGTTGGCACTCTGTTTAGCAGTGCTGAGGTGGCTTTGCTTCAAATCCACTGAGGCACAACACGCTTGCTGTCGGCACGGAGGTCTGAGAGGGTGGCGGTGGTGGCGAGAAGACAATGGGGGTCATTGTCTTCTCGCCACCACCGCCAGCCCACCAGCACCCCCTCGTCACCCCATGGCGCAATGTTCCAACCACAGGATCAGGTCTTCACTAGGCTGTTGCAAGTTTGGACCGTTCCTTTCTCCGCTGCCGCAGGTGCAAGCGGATGTAAGGGGCCTGCCTGGCCTACTTACCTTGTCAACAAACATGTGCTCTCCTGCCCTCCCTGCCGCAGGTGCAAGCGGATGTGAAGGAGGCCAACATGATCCTCAAGTTCATGCGCCGCTGGTGCTGCTTCCAGGTGCGCACGCGGTTGCATGTGTGGGCGCTTCAACGATCTCCAGCCGCCATGCTGTCTTGCGCGACGCAAAACCACTGTCTCAAGGCTCAGAATCGCATGGCGTGCCACCAGCAATGACCTACCAGCCTCTTGCTCCGCCGCGTGCAACTCCAACCCGCAGTGCTGCGACTGCTGCGACCCGCACGCCGACCTGGAGCGGACGCGCAAGAAGCGGGTGGCACTGTGAGTGCGGTTATTTGTGGAGTTGCGCTGCCTGTGGCATATCGTGGTGCCAATGCGTTGGAATCTCACAAACTTGCCGAGCCGCTGGGTTGCTGTTGCGGGTATGACACTAAGCTGCTGCATGGCTGCAAGGAGCAAGGGGCAGGAGGCAAGCCACCTGGACAGATGGCATGCCACCCATTGCAGACCCCAAGCAGCAAGCGCATCTGCAGCAGGCGGCCGCAGACATGCTGTCATGGCTCTCGCAGACCAACTGGCTTGCTCCCTGCCGCCTTACCACTCATCCTCCGCAGCACCAAGCAGCAGATGTCGATGCAGCGGGCGGGCGCAGACATGCACTATGGCGCCAAGCAGCAGTCGGTGGCGCGGGTGGCGCGAGAGCATGACCCCGCCTACGGCGGCAGCGTGAGTGGGGACAGTGTATTGCTGGGCTTGCGCGCAGATGCATTCCAGTCACGCACAACAGAGCACGAGGTGTTGTGTTGCTGCCGGAGGCGGCGGCGCGGCAGGAGCTGCTGTGTTTCAGGCCACCTGCATGATCTAAATGCCCCTTTTGACTGCTATCCTCAAGCAGGAGCCGGCAGCGCACCAAGAGCTGATGGAGCAAGTAGCAGGAGGTATCAAAGTCAGGCCCGCTGCTGTCTTGTTTTTTCATGCAGGAGCCGGCAGCGCGGCAAGAGCTGATGGAGCAGGCGGCGGCGGTCAAGGCGGCGCGGCGCGGCGCCAAGGCCACCGACATTGGGCTGGGCCTGCCGGGTGAGAGCTGCTTGCGATCAACGCTCTTTTCTCAATGGTTGTGGCCAGGCTTCGAGGCCCCAAGACCAACGACATACGGCTGGGCCTGCCGGGTGAGAGCTGCTTGCATGTAGCGTTCTTTTTCTCGCAAGGGATGCGACCAGGCTTCGATGAGGCCCCAAGGCCACCGACACCCGGCTGGGCCTGACGAGTTAGGGCATGTTCGCTGGCATTGTGATGCACTTTCTTTGGGAGATGCACTTTCTTTGGGAGATGCACTTTCTTTGGGAGATGCACTTTCTTTGGGAGATGCACTTTCTTTGGGAGATGCACTTTCTTTGGGAGATGCACTTTCTTTGGGAGATGCACAAGACCGCGACCCAATGAGACGAGATGTTCTGTTCCACACACCCTCAGCCACCTTTCTTTTCCCTGCCCATCCCGTACTGCTGCAGACGAGGACCGGCGGGAGATTCAACAAGAAACCGACCAGCAGGACGAGATTCTGGATCGCATTGGAGATGCAGTGTCCGGCCTGCATGCCATGGCGGGGGTGAGTGCAGTCGCCCTTGGAAGGTTGCTCGTTGTCTGCATTTGTTATGCCGTCATGCGTAGCGAGCTGCAGGGCTGCGTGAAAGCAGGTTGAATCCTGCAGGTCATGTTGCGAAAGCAAGTGTAGAGAGCGCGCGGTGGCAGGGTCGAGTACGGGCGCGCGCCACCTGACCGTCGAAAGGCTCACTTCTTGTCCTGCCACCTTCCCGCCTGTCCCTTTGTATAAGCAGGAGATGCAGATGGAGCTGGCGGAGCAGGCGCCGCGCATCGACCGGCTGGGGGACCGCGCCAAGGTGCGCTGCTCTTGGTTCTTATAAGTTTTGTTGGGGAAAGCTGTGATGAAGAAAAGACGTGCTGGGAGACCGCGCCGAGGTGCGCTGCTGCTGGCTTGCCTTTGCTGGTAGCTTGCTTGAAACACGTGTTGATGGGGCTCGCCGCCTGCTCGCAGGATAGGCAGCCCTTGCTTGCTACCTCCCTGTCGGAGACGATCCATCCTGCTTCCTTTCCTATCCATATTTGTACGGCAGACCACGCACGACCAGCTGGGCAACCTGGCGCGGCAGGCGCGGCGGATATAAGGCGCTGCGTCCGCTTTCTACCGGCTGCAGCCTGGCTGGCAGGCAGTCTTGGTGCAGGCAGCATGGACCATGCAGCCGGGCTAGTGGGCAGCCCTGGAGCAGGCTGATTGGCGGCCGGCCTGCAAGCTGATTGTTGCAAGGCAGCTGCAGGCCCATCGCCGCAGCCAAGCAAGCAGCTGCCCGCTGTCCTGTGCTGCCCAGCCCCATTCGTCCCTCCTGACTCACCTGCTTTCTGCGACCTACCTTGTTTACTCTGCACACCTTTGCCAAATTGCTGCACGCATTCTTTGCTCCCCTGATTCCGTGCTGTGATGCGGCTGCTACTGCGATGCGGCTGCTACTGCGACACACTTTTGCTCTCCCAACACTGGCGTACACCACCTGACCAATTGCAATGCGCACTTGTGGACCAGCAGGCTCAATCACACAAGTACTTTAGTTCTAGCCTGCAAACACAAGCTCACAGCAGTCGCTTGCAGGGTCCAGCAGGTGCCCGCAACCGGCCTACAGGCGCTTGGTACACGCAGCGTGCACTGCATGGGCCCGCAATCTTCCTGCCAGGTTGCATGGTTCTCCACCGTATCTCCTTGGTTGCGGGTGTGACACGCTCTAGTGATGCCGTGGCGCCAGGGCCCCGCCTGGCTAGGGCAGCAGGCTACAAGTGATGAACAGCCCAACGACCTGCGGTGGCTCACATGTGTGTTTGAAGGATTGCTGCCCCCGATGCATGAAGGTCGTATTGCGGGCTGCAGCGATGCATGTTGCTTTTGTTGCATTGTTGCAACAGGGTACCGTGCACAATGGCATATACGGTGCACCGCGCGGTATCAACATGCACACATTACAAAGCCTTGTGGGTACAGTCATGCATTGGCATAGTTCGCCGTGGGACCAGCAGTTGCAAGCCGTGTGCGGATAGGCGGCGCGGCGGAATGCAACGCCGCACTTCCACCTCACATGCTGCAGCCCACAGCCCACCCCTCTGCCATTGGAGGCGGCGCCTCTACCAGCAGGCAGGCCCGCCAGCCCGGGTCGGACACTGCCATTGCGCTGTTGATCACCTCTTGGCTGCTGCCGTACCGCAGGCGGGGCGCCAGCATCACGGCCTCCGCCAGAGCACTCCGCACCTGCATGGATGCGGCAACCAATATAGAGGCCAATCTAGCCAATGACATCCGCATGAGATATGGGATATCACATGATTTACTCCAAGCACACTCTGCTGCCCGCAAACGACTTGAGTTGTCAGCACAGCCTCCATCCCCCACCTGCTTGCAACCCTCTTCTGGGCCCTGCTTGCACATGTAGGGGGCTGCGGCTGCAGCGGCAGAAGCCTCTCGAAAGTAGCCGCCAGCCAGCGTCAGCCCAGCAGCCTGCGATGGGTGAAGTTTGGGTTGGCATGCCATGCGTTGAACCTACGCATAGTTCTTGCAGACCAGCTTGGGTGCATGCCCTCTGCCCTGCGTCCTACCAGCATCAGCGCCGTTGTATTTGGGGTTCGCACGCCCCCAAAGTCAGCGACACAGTACTGCGTTGCAAAGCAGGACCAGAGGGGAGGAAGAGTGACAACTCTTGCAAGGACAGAGTCCACGGCGCTGCAACTTCAGTTGCATAGGGTTGCAGCAAAGATGGCTGCTCATCACCACCTTGAACGCCTGCACACAGCTGGGCTTCTTTCTGGCCTGTCTCCCAGTTGGACCGCTCCCCACCTGGACCGGACTGATCTACCCACCTGGCCGCCCGGGCACTCGCCCCACACGGTGCCCACCACCCAGAGGGAGGGGTCCGACAGCTTGCCCTGGTTCTGTGGGTCTGACCGCTCTGCACAGGAGGGGCCACGAAGAGGCATCGGTAGCAGCAAGGAGCGCCAGCTGCAACTGGTGCGATTCCCAAGGCAGGGGGGTGGGGGCTTGCAACAAGGCGGCAGGCACGTGCCAGGCGTGCAGCCAGCAGGCTGGCCTCACCCCACTCAGCCCCCGTCTCCAGGGCGTTGCGGATGCCTGCAGTGTCGTTGTGGTTGATCAGCAGCGCCAGCGCCCTGCAGGGCATGTTTTGCACACATGGCATTGAGTAAGTGGGACAGCTTGCATGGGTAATGCAGCATCATCAAGCCTTGATGCCAGCCTATTGCAACGCCACTATATGGCCACAATTACAGCCCCTGTTGAAGCAGCCGCACATCACACCTTTGGAAGCTGTCGCGGCAGCCGAAGCGGGTGCTGCAACCCCAGTTGACTTCCTCGCAGGCCGCCAGCGCACCCGCATGCCCGCCCTCCGAGAATGCAATCTCCTGGGAGAAGCAGGAATGCAGCGTGCCAGGCTTGGTTGGTGAAGAAGCAAGGTACCAGTGCCGCACGGCCAAAACGGTGCACCACTCGTTCAATTCTGAGTTCCAGTTGCCACTCACCGAGAGCAGGACCAGGAGGTCTGGGTCATTGCGCCGGCCCGCCTCCCCGGTCAGGTTGGCAGCGGCCGCGGCATCGCCCACGGCTGCCAGGGGTGCCAGCTGGTGTGCACGATCCAGCAGCTGCTGCAGAGCTTCCTCTGCAAAGAAGGACGTCTGAGAGGTGTGGCAGGGTATATGCACACGGAAGGTTGAGCAGGACAGAAGAATGGTTGCCAAGCCAAGGGGGGCAGCATGTGGCGGACACAATGCCTCCACCACAGTGCAACAGAAGGCAGTTAAACAGAATGCTCACCTGCCAGCGGGCCGGGCAGCGGCTGCACAGCTGCCGCCGCACTGTCAAGGCTAGACAACTGGTCGAACTGGGTGGCGTTGACGTTGGCGCGGCACTCTGCATTGCCGGCGGTTGCTGCAGCCGCGAGGGATGGCACCATACAGCCTCTTAGCTACTCTCAGCACCGCTCCCTGCGCACTTCTATGTATCCATGCCTTTGCTGCACGAGACAGACGGCCTCAGATGCTGACCACCTCCGCTGATGACTCACTGTTTTCATCTCGGTTGAAGCGGCAGGTCTGGTTGAAGGCGCCCGCCTGCTGGGCCACCAAAGACGCGCCATCCCCTGCCTCTGTTGGGGGCGGCTGGCCAGTGATCAGGCAGGGCTGCACTGGGATCCAAGCGTCGTCCGAGGGCAGGTGCAGGTTGCAGATGCCAGCGTTGGCAATGACCACAGGACCGGCAGCGCCTTCAATTGCCAGGCTGGCATTTGTTGTGACGACCGAGGCACTGCCGCTCAAAAAAACGCGCTCTGCAGGCGGCAGCGCAGCAGTGAGGAGTTGAGTGTCCGTTCCTGTGCAACCCTTCAATGAGCAGCAGTGATTCAGCCGCCCAGCCAGAGCGCTGGAGACCCCTACACGAAAGCAGCTGCTGGTGATGAAGGCAGGCATGACCTGCGCAGGCACCTGTGACAAGAGCCACTTTTGCTGTCGGTTCGCGGCACGGATCGGCATTTGCATCGCCCAGGTCCGGGCCAGGGCAGTTGTGCACATCGTCTGTGTGCACCCGCACGTTCCTGAAGCTGCCGCTGGCAAACAGGGTGGCTCCACACAAGCACCTGGGGTGGGGGCAGGGCAGATGCAGAGAGGCAGTGGGAGGGGCAGTTGTTTCATGGCCGTTGGAATGATGAATTTGTGTCAATACCAGCTGGTGAGGCACAGCTCCACGACGCATTCTCTGTAACACTAACCTGCCACCCGCCAGCGTCAGGGTGTCGACTGTGGCGCCCCGTATCACAAGGCGGGGGTCGCCTTGACCCTCATAATAAAGGGCTGCCTTCAGGGATGGCAGGTTGAAGGGGCCTGCGGGCAGCACGGGTGGGCGGGTGGCGGGTGGGCAGGGCAGGTAGTTGGATGAACAACAACAAGCAGGTTAAGGTTGCACAGGGCATACAGACGCTGAGCACAAGGAACAAGATTCAGAGTACTGCACCGTACGCCGCTGCACGGGCAAGGCGGTTGCAACTTCTGTGATCGCAGCGGGTGTAACAGCATCAGCATGCAAGCACCTGGCCAGTTAATGGGCGCAACCATACTGGAGCCCTGCCCTGCCTCACTGAAGCAGATCCAGCCCAGCCCAGTCCTGCCAACTGCATGTCCCTCCTGTTTACTGTGATGCCTCAAGAGTGGGGCTCTTGGCATGCTGGTCCCTTGGCAGGCAGCAGCAATTTCCGCAAGGGGGTGATTTTGGGCTCCAGCACAAATGAGGGGGTCAGCCATGGAGCTTGCTGCCTGCCACACTCACAGGCCACTTACAGTTCCCCCAGCCATGGGTTCTGTGGATCCCACTGTTGCAGCAATTCACCCCCAGCCCAGACCAGGCAAGCAGCCTTGCTGTGTTGACCGCAGCGGCGGGTCAACAGCCAGCTGCCAACAGCTGCCGCCAAGCTGCCGCCGCCGCCCGGCGCCCGCCCCCCACGCACTGGCTTCTATTGCATATGCATAGCACCTGGCAGCAGCCCTGGCAAGGCAAGCAGTGTGCTCTGCAGAGTCGGGTTGCAGGCTCGCTCTTGCTGGGGCCAGGCAGGCTTGCACCGCCTCCCTTGCGGTCACACGGCATCAGAGGCACCTCTACATAACATGCCGGGCCCTGTTCTTAGAGCCCTCGGACGATCGAGAAAAGCCACGCTGGCACCGACCGAACTGGACCCTAGAAGGCACTAGGGGCAGCGATCTGAATTGCTTGCTGCTCTACACAGCAGCACAAAGTGATCAGAAGGCACGGCGGGCGGTTGCACCCTTTTTCCCGACCGGTGAAGGCATGCCATCAGCACCAGCACATGTGCACCTTCGATGTGGACAGCAGGGCTGTCGGTGGCGTCTGCCTCCTGCTGGTTCTCTGTGACCAGGTATCCATTCGAGTCGGAGCCAAAGCGGGCGGCCACGGTGGCTCGCACCTGCGCAGGCGGAAGATGAGTGGGCAGCGCGGCAAGCGGCAGTTGGGTGAGGCAGGTGGGGCTGGGCAATGGGGCATGCAGACAATGAAAAACTGAGAGGCAGGACTGAGAGGCAGGTCTGAGAGGCAGGTAGCCTGTGCACAGTGCACGCAAGCTCAGCAAACAGCCCAGACAACAGCCCAGCACCGCACCTCCCTCAGAGCGTCGGCAGGCAGCTCCACGATTGCCGAAGCGCAGCTGTTGGTGGCGATGGGGGTGGACAGGCTGAGGTGCAGGGTGCCATCTGGTGTGACGCTGTACTCAAACGCGCCGGTGATGTTGGCGTCGGATGCATCGAGGCGCAAGGTGTAGGCGGGGCTGGGTGTGGTGGCAGGAGCGGTGCCGCCACCGGCAGCGCTGCCACCGTCTGATGCTGCAACACTGCTGGTGTTTGCTGCAGCAGCTGTGGCGCTGCTGGGGCGGATCAGCAGCGAGAAGGGCAGGCAGCTGACCACGCTGTGGAACGGGACGAGGAGAGCCGTGGCGCCACTGACAAGAGCTGTGGAGCTGCCGTCCCCACTGGCGCAGCTGAGGGGCAGCAGCGCCAGCAGCAAGGGCAGCACCAGCGGCGGCAAGTGGCGCCGCCGCCCGCCCGCCTTGGACGGGGCTGGCTGGCTCATTGGGAGGTGGGAGGCTGCTGCAGTCGTGCCCTCCTTGTGGCAAACGATAGAGATTTCTGTAGAGGAGCAGGCAACCGCTCAGGAGCGCAGCACAGGAGGGTTCCTGGGAAGGCTGCCCCCGCCCGCTGTGCAACGCTGTGCTGTGCCCATCTGTTGGCGCCCCCCTGCTCCTCCGCCATTCGCTTTGACCTCCTCCCATATTCGCCTGAAGCCCTCACTAGATGATCGTCAGTATTACTACGTACTTAAGCCCGGGGGCGGGCAGCATGTACAGGCGCAGCATGAAAGGGAGATGTGAGCAGGCAGTTATTGCGGTAGCGCAACAAACGGGGGTGGTCGGTGTGTGGTGCAGTGCGGTGGTAATGCGATGCGATGCGATGCGAAGTGGGCGGCAAAACCCGGCGGCGCTTGTGCGCCCACAGGGGTGGGATGTGGGGCGCGGCTGGAAAAACGGACGCAGTCGGAGGCCATCATCAAACAGGGGTGTGGCCGCCACGCTAGGGCAGGATGGAGGTAAAGGAATTGGATCGGACAGCGGGGCGGCGCGGCGCGCGGCAGGCAGGGTGCACCGCATGGGGGGGGGGCTTGCAAAGGGCAGGGGGCAGTTCTCTTCTCAGGGCACGCACTCATGCGGCAGACGGTTATCACAAAGCAACGAAACGGGGGGCAGGTCAACGGACAACGGGGCAAGGGCTCGGGGCAGGCGCGGGGGAGCGCAGCAGGTTCTAGCAGGCAAGACAGCCGGCGTGCACGGTGTGCATGGGGACAAGGCAGCTGCCTCGCTGTTCAGGCCTTCCTTCAGCCTCCTTCAAGGCCAGCATGGTGCTTCCTCACTCCAGCTCCGACACCTTGGCAGCAGCTGCGAGGCTGCAGCCCAGCTGGACAAGGGGAGCGCAGCTTGCTTGGCGCCAGCGCGCCAGCCTTCACTAGGCCAAGGCATCACTCCAGCTCCGACACCTCGGCGCCCTCGCAATAGTCGGAGGCAGTGGCGGCGCCGCCCCCTGCCGCCGAGAGGTTCATGCCCGCTGCTTCCTCAAGCGCCGCCAGCTCGGCCAGAATGCGCTGCAGGTCATCGGTCGCGGCCTGCAAACAAAGGAAGGACGGACTTGGGTTGGCGAGCGGCACCAAGGACCGGTGCAGGGCTGCAGCAGCACACCAGATAATGCGAGCATCACACGCGTGGCAAAGCTAAATGACAACAGCTGTGTGCCCATCTTCAAAGCTTCATTCCGCTCACCCCCAACTCCTGCTTCTTCTCCTCGATCGAACTCAAACCATACCAACCGGAAAGGGGGACAAAAAGTGCAACAGTTCCACTCACCCCCAGCTCCTGCTTCTTCTCGTCAATCGCAAACTCGTAGTTTCCCACCATGCCGTCCACGCTCTCCAAGTACTCGTCCTTCACCTCGCTGCAATGCGAAATAGGAAAGGAGGGGATCGTGCAAAATCGAGTTGTAGGCATTTTGTGCAACTTCAGTCAGGGCCAGAAAGGCAGGAGATGGAGTGCATGCTGCTGCCGCTAATGTGGCTCGGCTGGCTGCGAGCCAAGCTAACTGCCTAAACCAAACAGCCACACTCCCTGCCACTCACAGCCTCTCCAGCTCTCCGGGCATGGGGCAGGCCGGCGGCAGCGGGCACGCATTGGCGCCGTAGCTAGCTGCGGCGCAAGGCGGGGCAGAGGGGCAGGGAGGAACCACTGTTGGGCATGCTGTGCTGGATGGCTGACCATGGGGCAGCATCGCTGCCCCTGCCTCACAAGGCGGCGCTTCCAGCAGCTGGTTGAAAGGAGGCATCCTGTGTCAACCGCCGCGCCCAAGCTGCTGGCCGTTGTGCCCAATTCAGACAAGAGCTGGGAAGCAGGCGCACGGAACAGTGAAACAAACACACTGAACAGTCCCCCTGCTTGCCTGCCATCTCCATCACTTCATCCTCGCTGCTGAGCGCCGCTCGGTCGACCTGCGGCATCACACCTGCAGGCAGTGCGCAACACACAACAGTTTTTTACGTCCGGCCAAACCGGCATGAGCAGCGGCAAGAGCAAGCTTGTGACCGGGGCAGCGGCAGCAGCAGCGGCAGCCCACAAGCTGTGCAATATTACTTGCATCAGAGGCAAGCAGTAAGCAGCGCCGCCGACGAAACAGCAGTGCAGACACGAGAATCTTGGCTACCAACTGGCCGAGCAACTGCCGACGGGGCACATCCGCTGCCGCTCTTGCAGCCCCCCCTGCCTGCATCGCCCTGCCACTCTACCCCAGAAAGCACCATGTTCACAGATCGCAGCTGCTTACCGGCTTCAAAGCCGCCATCGTCATAGGAAGACAGCACCTGGGAGGGGCTGACCTCTCCCTCGGGCGGCGGCGGCAGCTGTGCCTCGGCCGCCGCCGGCGAAGCGCTGCTGCTCTCCTCGCCCTTGTAGGCGCGCGGCTGCACCGCTGGACGCCGATGCGCCTGCAAAGGGCGAGCAGGGGCAGGGGGCAGCAGCGGTCGCGGGCGCTACCCAACAAGCGCACCCAGGCCTGCCGACCGCCGCATCGGGCACATCGGGCCACGCTGAAGCCCCACCTGTTGCTGCCGCCGCAACGCCGCTACAGGGTGCGCGCCGCAACGCAGGTGCGTGCCGGTCGAGCAAACCGCAGCCATAACCCGTCAATTGTGCTCTAGTCTGGTTGGGAACCAGTTCGAGAGTGTCGCGGCGCGGCCGAGGCCTGCACTCCAGATCTGCATCAGCCGCCGCTGGGCCCGATCGTTCGTGGTGGCTGGCGGCAGTGGCATATTGTCCTGTCCAGCCTTCCCGGAGCTGCTCAGTGACGCCTGACCGCTCACCAGCCTGCATTGTTACCACTTGGGTTGAGACTGGCAGACTCAAAGGGCGCTGTAGGCGCGGAGAGGACGGGAGGGCTGAGCGGCAGTCACAACAACAGCCACAGGCATGAGCACTCAAGACGGCAACAACAGGGGATGGATGGGTGGGGAAAGGAAGAAGGAACAATAGGTGCAAGTATACGAACGTGGGTATGAGTAAGCAAACACGATGAGGCGAGGAATGGCGAGCGGAATCAACTGGCTGCTGCGCAGGCCGGTACGGTGCGGTTGCGCTGCTCTGCTAGGCACGGCACAGCGGTGGCTTGCCAGGGCCTGCAGGCACTGACCCAGCAGTGCCTGCCTGTCGGCCAATCACCACACTCACAGCACTTGTGAGTTGGCCAGGGAGGGCGGCAGCGACAGCGGGTTGGGGGTGCTGGCTCCCGAGGGCGGCCGCCGTGCTGGAGAGGGCGGCAGAGAGCCAGCTGGGGCGGGCTCCAAGCCATAAACAGCAACCACCGGGTCGGCGCTGCCTGCGGGGAGGAGGAACGGGGGCAGAGAGAGGGGATGAGACGTGATGGGGAGCCATGAATCTGGCTGTAAGGTTGTTGGACACATCAAGCCGCCCAACTGGAAAGTCTAAGTCTAGGCGCTGGCCGGCAGCCCAGAGCGCCAAACAGCATGCCGCAGCCACAGTGACTGGGGCCCCTCCAAACCCACCAGAGGCGAGCAGCAGCTCGTGGGCGTAAAGGCAAGGCGGGAGCCAAGTCGACGACAAACACCAGCAATCAGGCAGCAAAAACAGCAGCCAATGTTGATCGAACCGCACCCGAGGCGAGCAGCAGCTCATAGGGCGCGAATGCGAGGCAGGTGACGGGGCCGATGCGGTGGGCGGCCAGGAAGGACGAGTGCGCCCGCACCACGCCCACCTGCGCAGCGGGAGGGGCTCAGCAGAATGGCATAGGTGGGCATGCAGGCATGGGTGGGCATGCAGGCATGCGCACGACTCGCGCAATGGAGAGCGCTGCAACACAAAAGCATGCCAGGACACCTGGGACCTCCAGCCCATACATACGGCAGACAGCGAGGAGGAGCGGGCAACAGCTCCCAAACAGCCAGCAACCCAGGCATCGCACCTGCTCGCCGCCAGAGGTCCACACCTTAACCACCTGTGGCAGTTGGATGGGGGCGGTTGGGATCTGTGATATGGTGTGAGGCAGCTGCCGCTCTCGCGCCAGTGCGACGCCCGTCCAGGGCCGTGCCCCTGTCACATGCTATGCTCGTCTACCTGTTGCAAGCCTGATGCACAGGCCCGAAACGCCCCTGCACAAACGCCCCTGAACAAACGCCCCTGCACAACACGCCCCTGCACAAATGCCCCTGCACAACCTCCCTGCAGCAACCTCCCTGACCTGGTTGTTGGTGGCGGTGGCCAGCAGCGGCGCGTTGGGGTGCGCGCTCAGCGCCGTCATCGTGCCCTTGCTGTGCGCCTCGATCACCTACAAGCAGGAGGGGCAGAAACTCGGGGTCAGGTCTAAAAACTTGCTTGCAAGGGGCAGCCTGTGGCAACATTCCGCACGTAACAAGATTCGCTCAGCTCCTGCCCCTCAAGAGAGCGTACTCCTCACCTTCCACACCCCAACCTCCATGCGCCGCTGCGCGCTGCCGCCTGCCGCCGCAGTGCCACCATTGGCACTTGCCGCATCGCCGCTGCAGGAAAGGGGTCAAGTAAGGTTATATGAGGCTTTCGCATGTCCACACAGTGAGCTGGCCAGCATGCTCCTTGCAGACTGCTGACGCACCACATTGAATCCACCGTTGCCAAAGACACTCCCATCTACAGCATATGTGCCGTGCCTGCCAGCTGGCGCACAAACAGAGATCACCCACCTGAGCATGCGGCAGTCGAGGAAGGCCAGCTCAGCAGAGGGGTAGCCCAACACCAGCTGGTGCGGCGTGCCGCCCGGCTCGGCCACCATTCCTGGCAATCACACGGGGCAAAGAGGATGAATGTGTCCGCTTGATTGACCACCCAAAGTCCTTGTGGGATGGTTTATCGGGTTGGAACACCAAAAAGCGAACCACAAGCATCTCTTCCGTGCAATGCACATACATTAAAAACGGCAGGCAAGCGCTTGGCCATTTGCAAAGGCCCCGCCCAGCCGCTGTGCAGCCGCCTGCCCACCTGCCAGCCTGCTGCGCGTGTGCTGCGTGCTGCCCACCAGCTCACTGCTGCGAAGGTCAAAGATGCGCACTGCAAAGGAGGGAGAATGAAACAGGGACAGGGAGGGACACCAGGATGAGATAACCCAGTCAGAGGCAGGCATGGCATGGGCATGGGCGGGAAGCAACACACATGGGGGGAAGCATGCCGCTGATGCCACTGACTGCCTGCCATTGCTCAGCAAAAGCCGTGTGCCCAAGCATGCACCAGCTGCCAGCTGCGCTCCCTAGCAAGCCACCCGTCCGTCTCCCCCTCACCAGTGCCAGCTGCATCTGCAGCATACAGCAGCGGGCTGCTGGCCGACGTAGCTATGTGCTCCACCCCTGCTGCCGCCGCCGCTGCCGCCGCTCCCGCCGAGCCGCTTGCTGCTGCGGGGCCGGGCAGGCTGAGCTGCGCGATGCAGTTCTCCCGCTCCAGGTCCCACATGTAAACACACTCTGCAGAAGCAGAAGAGAAGCAGTAGAGGTATCGAATAGTTGCTCGAAGCTTAGCACTTGAAGCAGCCGCATCAGCGCAACACCCCTCTCCCCTCCGCCATTGGTCCACGGCCGGTTGGCTCGTGACCACATGCAAAACGGCACGCCGCCACCGTGCCAAACACAGCAGCTGCATGGCACTAGGCGATTTCAGGAATCAAACGGCGGCAGCAGGCGCTCACCCGCGCTGCGCCCCCCCGCAGCAAACAGGGCCGAGTATCCCGGGCTCCAGTGGTACACCGCTGGCCGCAGCCCTGCGGCGCCCGCCGCCGGTACCAGCACTGCCTGCCAGGCGGACGCCAGCCGCTGCTGCCCGCGCTCTGCATAGTTACGCCACACGCGCACTGCGCCGTCTGCCGCGCAGGCCATCAGCAGGCCATTGTGCAGCTCGTTGAGCTGATTGGGGGGGCAGATGGGGGTGGGGAAGGGATATGCGATTTGGGTGGGAGGTGGTGGGACTGCTGCGAGCATGGTCGAGGAGCGCAGCAGCGCCTGTACACCAACAATGCAAACTGAATACACACACAGCCTGTGCTGCACTCTGGCTTGTCGCTCAGATTTGCAACGCTGAATTTGCAGCACTAAATAGAAGATCATCATGAATATGCACCTGGTACAGCGCCCGCACAGCCACCGGCCCGTGGCCGCCCAGCGCCGCTGCCGCCGCTCGCGCGCCGCTGGTGGCCACGGTCACTCCGCTGCCTGCGCAACAACAGTGAGCAGCGCTAGCTGCAGCGTGAGCAGCAAGCATCAGCAGACTTTGTGACCGCCTGCATAACAGCATCCTCATCAGCCTTCACGACAGCATCCACAACATTGCCACTGTGCTCGGGTTCAGGCAGCGCCAAACAGGCAGTGTTATGCATGGCCTCCGGCCCACACAAACCCACCCGCATGGAAGCGATTGACCATCGTGCCGGCCCGGTAGTTGGACACGCGCACCACGCCCTGCATGGCAAGAAAAGGCATGCATGAGACGTATGTTTCTTGCATACGATGGGGCTGAACATCAGGCGCAACGGCAGTTGAGCATCGCAAGTGCCGGCTTGTGCTCAGTCCCTGCCAATGTGAGCAACCGCACTTGCCTCGCTATCCGCTGAGACCAGGAATGGCCGCAGCGGCTCAAGCAGCACTGCAGCTGTGTGCTCCGCCTCTGCAATGCATGGTGGGCGAGTGGGTGGGTGGGGTGAGTGATTGTGTGGGTGGGCAGTGGGCAATTGGCACAGCATTCCAACTGCCATTCAGTTAGAGGTGAGGTGCAGCGCACTCACGGCCCAGGCTGTTCTCACCGGTGTCGACGGTGGTGACTGGTCACAACTTGACCCCCGCTTACAGCTGGTACAGGCACACTTCTCAAGAACAGCCCAAGCAAATCCTCGCCCATTGACAGCCCTCACCCGCCCATGCGGCAGCCCAGCCAAACCCTCCTACCTGTGTTGACCGTTGTGACCTGGTCCCGCAGCTTCACGCGCCCGCCCAGCTGCCCCAGGCCGTGCGTCCGCTGCAGCACGTCCTGCCGCTGCGAGGCAGGCAAGGGGGGAGGCAAAGGCAGCTGTGTCAGCTGCTGGCTGGGCGAGCCAAGCTCCACACACGCACAAGCGAGCAAATCAGTGTGAGGTGCTGCAGGATGCATGCAAGGGCAGCGGAGCGCGAGTGGGCGCATGCGCTGCGTTGCAAGCATGGCAATGAAACAGCCCAACAACCGCTGTGGGAGCCAGCGGCTCACGTGCGCGCGGCGCAGCTCCACTTTGGGCTCGTCCGGCGGCAGCAGCCAGGTGGCATACGCTGGGCCCGGCTCCTCCTGCAGTTGTTTCAAGTTAGAAAAAGGTAGGCAGTGACAGCACAGCAGAAACAGTTTCAAGTTAGAAAAAGGTAGGCAGTGACAGCACAGCAGAAACAGCGTGGGAGCAGCCAGGTGGCGCATGCGGGTCCTCTGCTCCTCCTGCAGTGGGCAGGTTTAGAAAGATACTGAGGGACAGCAAATGAGTAGCAGATGTGGGACAGAGCAGCCAGCTGCAAGTGCAGCACAGCGCACCAGCTGCAATCAGAACCGTCATCCTTTCCAGAACAGCACACAACCAGCCCTCACCTGGCTCTGCGGCGCCAGCAGCGGCCATGTGAAGGCTCGGCAGCTGGTGGCGTAAATGCCGCTCGGCGGCAGCGCCGCGGCTGCTGCGTGCCCGGCTGCCGCAGCCGAGGCGGCATAGGCGTCGAGCGAACCGCCGCTGCCTTGCGCGGACAGCGGGCGCGGCTCGCCATAGGCGGCTGTGTTGGGGGCGGGAGGGCGGTAGCGGTTGGGCAGGGTGAGGTGGGATGCACGGGCTGGCCAGCATTAGCTGCAGTTGTCTGCTAGGCCGGCAGCAACGGGTAGGCCCGTTGCATAACAATCACTCTTAGGAAAGAGCACAGCGCACACAAACACAGCCAACGATCCCCCGGCCCTTACCCGACTCCTTTGAGAAGCTGCGGTGCATGTGGGTGCTGTCCCCCAGGTCTGGCGTGCGCCGCAGCACAAAGGGCGCCCGGGTGTACGTGCCACTGCTTGGCGAGGGGTTGGGACTGCCCGGCCCGCTGCCGCCGCTGCTGCCCGCCGGCGCGGCCAGCGACTGAGCTGTCGCCAGCTGCCGCCCCGTGCTGCCCAGCAGGGTGGTGGCGCCCGCGCTGCTGCTGCCGCCGCCGCCGCCGTTGCTGCTGCTGCTGCGCCAGCTCTTGGGCTGCCAGCTTTTGGGGAGCATGGAGCTCATGCCGCTGTTGCTGGCTGGCGTCACGCTGGCAGCACCGCTGCCTGCCTGCGCCGGAGTGCCCACAGCCAGCTGCCCGCTGCTGGCCCCAACTGATTGCACCCGGCTGGGGGCAGGGGCAGTGCCCCGCCCGCCGGCTGGCGCTGCTGCCGCAGGGGAGACGGGGACCAGCTCCACGCCCGCTGCACGCAGCGCCGCCAGGCCTGCTGTCGCCACCTGCAGGTTGACAGGTTGGACGGGTGAAAGGCGGAGAGTCAGCCAGTGGGGCAGTACCAAGCACCAGCTTGCTGAATATACGGCTTGAAGGGCGGAGTCGGTTGCTCCTGTGCATGCAAGCGCAGGACAGGCCCGCAGCGAAGCAGGCCACCAGCCGAAACCCAAAGCCACAGAAGAGTGCACCGGTCGTCCAGCCCTAGCAACAACACAAACTTTGGGCGAGGGGTCGGTTGCTGATTTGCGCAGCGCCACCACTCAAACCCCCAGGCTACAAACAAGTGCAACACCCGAGCCTGAGCTGAGCAACAACAAAAGCAAACCTTGGGCGAGGGGTCTGTTGCCAGCGTGCACAGCGCCTCCACTATTGCCTGGTACAGGCCTCCCCCCACTCGCGCCGCATCCGCTGAGGCGTACACGCCGCCTGTGAGAGGTTGGTAGGGGAAGCGAGAGGACGATACCGGCACTGTGAATGGCAACTAGGGCAGGCTGGATAGCGACCGAAGCCTTCCTCCACCCTTGCTATGATGACCGCCAACCGAAGGGTAGTGTAGTGCCCCGCACACCCAGCACCCGCAACAACCGCAGCCTGCCCGCTGCCCAGCACCCACCTAGGCTGCCGTGGTCCAGGCCCACATGCAGCATCGGCTCATAAGACAGGTCCTCCCTCAGCCTGACTCCAGAGCCTGGAGAGGGAGTGCCCTCCAGTGAACCGCTGAGCTGCGCTGCTGCTGCTGCTGCCGCCGCCGCCGCGCCGCCAGGCGCGCTGCCCGCCGGCGCGCCCGGGCCGCCTGGCGACGCCTGCAGCGGCCCTGCCGCAGGTTCCGCGCTACCCGGCTGCCCCCGCCGCAGCACGCCGCTGCCGGCGATGCTGCCGCTGCTGCTCACCCGGCCAATGCTACCGGCGGCGGAACCAGGTGCGGTGGCGGCAGAGGGAACCGACCGTGCCACTCCAGCCGCCGCCGGCGCACTGGCCGCCACCTGCTGCGCCGCCACGGCGCGCTGCTGCTGCTGCTGCTGCTGCTGCTCTCGAAGGATGCGCGCCGAGGTGCGCTGGTGGGCGTGAACCGCGTCTTGGAACAGCAGGGAGTGGCCAACTGCCACGCGCGCCAGCGCGCTCGCCACCTCAGCCCTTCAGCAAGAATGGCAGGTGGGCACAGGGTGGGTGCTGATCAAAATGGGCTGCGTTTTGCAACGCCGCATGGCCAGCAAGGATTGCAAATCATTTGTGACATTCCAAATGGATCACGGCATAACACGTGCAAGCACATGTGCATTGCTAGTCCATCCAAGCAGCGCCCCAACCAGCTGCATCACTTGCTCAAGTACCGAAACTATCGTGCGCATGCCACCTCCCCAGCCACCCTTTCACTCCGCTCACCGGACTGTCGGGCTGGCGTCATACACCACCTCCAGCAGCGCACATGCTATCGCCCGCTCAATCGCCAGCCGATCCACATCCGGCAGCGGCCCGTCGGACGCCGCCGCCGGCGCCCCCGCCGCTGCCGCCGCCGCCGCCTCGGGCCCCGCGCCTGCCGGCCCCGGCATGCTGCCTGCTGCGCTGGAACCAGGGGACAGGGAGGCGGCAGAGGCGGCTGCACCCGCCAGAGCGCCGCTGCTGCCGCCCATGCCAGCCAGGCCGCCCAAGCCGCCGCTGTCGCTGGCCTGGATGAGGGCCCCTAGTGTGAACACCGCTGCGGCGCGCACGTCTGGGTTGTCAGCACCCAGCAGCTTGGCCAGCAGCTCTTGGGTCTGTGTATGGAGAGAAAGAGTACAATGTGTTTTGAACTGGACAGCAGCCAGGAAGGCTGACAGCACCCAGCAACTTGGCAAGCAGCTCCTGGGCCTGTTGCAAGCAGGAGCAAATAAAGCAGTCTGATCGACAGCGTTGTGCTTGGTTCGAGGCCCGATTGCAGGGCGGAGTATACAAAGGCGAAATAGAAAAGAAGCGCGGCAAAACAGCAACACACCTGCTCGCGCAGCGCCATGGCGGTCACCTTGGGCGCACTTTTGCTTAGCTTGCCGGCCAAGGCAAAATACACAAGAAGTGCGGCAAAACAGCAACATACCTGCTCGCGCAGCGCCATGGCGGTCACCTCTGGCGCGTTTTCGCACAGCTTGCCGGTGCAGAGCAGCAGCCAGCGCACCAGCAGCGCCATGCTGCAGCAGGTAGGGGAGCGGGGGAGACACACTCAGCTTGCCGGTGCAGAGTAGCACGGTGTTTGCGCAGCGCAGCATGGCACCCCAGCATGGCACAGCATGGCACCCCACAGCAGCAAAGTGCCCAGAGATGGCAGCGCAGCGCACCTCTTGGCGCTGCCGCCGCCCGACTGCACCCCCGCTGCATACTCCGCATCTGCTGCACTGGCCAGTGCTGCGAGTGCTGCGGGCAGCTGGCTCATGCAGACCTGCGGAGGGGCGGGGGAGTGCAAAGGTGGGTGCTGTGGGTGTGCACCGCTGGTCTGCGGGCGTTGAGGCGACTGAAAAGTGCAGTTGGCGAGCAGTTACTACTAGGCTGCCTGCCTGCAGCCCATGTGTGCTGCAGCGGTAACAACAATGCTGCTGTCAGCATGCTACTGCCCGCTCGGTAAACGCAACACCCACCTGCAGCAGGCCAGACTGCGCGCAGAGCATCTGGCCCCGCGGGTGCCGGTCACAGATGGCGGCCAGCACAAAGGCGGCCTGCACACCGTGGGAGGAAATAGGAAGAGAGGTTCAGCAGAGAAGGACCAATGCAACAGACCTGGCTGTTCGCAGGCCAATCCAGCTCGCCGGAACACACTGTATCCCTGCGCAGCAAACCCCCACCTGTGCGCGGCTCTCGGGTGAGACGCCCGGGTCCCGTGACTCGAGGTGCTTCACAAAGTAGAGGTGGCCGCCGTCCTTGACCAGGTCGCTCTGGACCTGCAATTGGTTGGAAGTTTTAATTTACTATGCAGCGCGCACCCTGCTGATGCCGCCAAAAACCCTGTTCGTGTTTGCCAGCCCCTTTTGAGTGTTCTACTATTGAACCGGAACGGTGGGGCTTCCCATCCTGGACTTGCAGTATTCAGCATTGCAGTATGGTGCTTCCCTAAACAATACGCGCCTGGCTGTTGGTGTCCCAGGCCATAATTTTGGCATTGAGAATCCCTGCTGTCCCTCCCAATAAGCCCCGACTCAGTTCAGCTCATTATTGAGCTGACTCGCCTGGCTGTTGGTGTCCCAGGCCATGATTTTAGCCCAGATGAGCACCAGCGTCTGGCGCAGGTCGGTGGCCGTCGTCTGCAGCAGCTTGAGCACGTAGGGGAAGATGCCGACTGCAGGACAGGGGGGGAGAGGGCGGAATCGACATTGTCGTGTCAGTTAAATATAGCTCAACCCCAAGCAATGCTAATTGCACAGGCGACCATTTCAATAAACTGTGCCAGCAGCACGCTTGCACACCAATCAGGGCGCAGCCAAATCGCACTGAATGAAGGCTGAATATCGAGATCGTCTCACCCGACAAAGCTAGATCGACCGCCCAGGCGCCCATGTCCAGGAAGCGGCCTAGCAGCACCAGAGCGCGCAGGCGGTGCACCTGGCTCAGCAGCACCTGCGGGGGAGGCAGGAGCGAGCACAGTGTGGGGCATGAGTCAGGAGGTGCACACAGCCTGTTGCATGGCCAGGCAGTGCACCTGGCTCAGCAGCACCTGCGGAGGAGAGTGGAACAACAGTGAAAGGGCGATGGTGAGCTGGTCATGTGCAGTGTGCAGCTGCATGCAGCTTGCCGGGTGTGCGGGCGGGACACAAGCAACAGGCAATGCAGATACAGATGTACCCTCCATCTGCATTCCCTGATAATTGCAAGGTGCTCGTGCCTGCAGCACGATGGGCAGCTGCTGCCAGGCCCCCAGCTGAGCCGCACAGGTCAACACTGCAATAGCATTGAAGATACAAACCCCACTTGCCTGCAGCACGATGGGCAGCTGCTCGGGCGGCTTCTTGTCGGGGCCCCCGTGCTCCAGCCACAGCTCGAAGGCGGTGAGCTGCTCGCTGCGGGGAGCAAAGAGGGGATGGCAAGGTGGTAAAATTCAGCATGGCCAGACAAGGATGTGAACCCGAGGCCAATCTCTCCAGCCACAGCTCTAGGCGGTGAGCTGCTCGCTGCGGGCAAGGAAGAAGGGGCGACGAGGGGGCAGGGTTGTTGGAAGAATGCAAAGGAACAAGGTGACATGACGAAGAGGTGCGGCTGCCACGGCTGGAATGCAGGCAGCTGCTTGCTCGGCAAGCCGTGCCCCACAGAACAGCAGCGTGCCATGCCTGAACAAGCAAGGAAGTCGAGTCCGATTCTAAAACGTACCTGAAGAAGGGCGAGGGCTGGTACTCCTTGGAGCCGTCGCCGCCCAGCAGGTCTGGCAGCTGTAAAAAGGAGGCCGGGAGGCAGCAAGATGGGACAACTGGTGGTTGGTAGAGATGGCAGAGAGCGATGAAGTGCAAGCAGGTCCGGCAGCTGCGAAACAAAGCACGAGGAGGCGACGGAACAATGGACAGCGCGGTGGTTGGTAGGGATGGCAGAGGGCGTGTGAGAGGGCAGCAGGCATGAAGCGCAGAGTGATGAGTGCAGGCGCATCTCCGCGATAGGCCGCCGAAAGCTGCTTGCAATGCCACAACAGAATGCAACACCCACCTGCAGCAGGCACATCTCCGCGGCCAAGTGCCAGGCTTGCAGCGCGACCCAACAATGCCACACCTGCCCCAAAATGCCACGCCCTCCCCAAAGCAAATGCCACACCCACCTGCAGCAGGCACATCTCCGCGGCCAAGTGCCAGGCTTGCATCGCACCCTCCCCATGCCACACCTGCCCCCCAGAAATGCCACACCCTCCCCCTTGCAAATGCAACACCCACCTGCAGCAAGCACATCTCTGCGGCCATGTCCCAGGCCTGCCACATGGGGTGCTGGTGCGTGGGCGGCAGGCGCGGGTAGGACAACGGGGTGCAGTTGGCGGCCCGCATGATGCGCTCCGCCAGCAAGAAGTTGCGGAACAGCGAGGCCACCAGCAGGTCCTGCAGGGGCAAAGAATAAGGATCCAATGATGTGAAGGTCTGCATGAAGCGTCAACAACACAACCCAAAAACCTCTTGAACTACAGCCCACCTGGCGGAACAGCTTTTGGAACAGCGCGCGAGGCAGCACGTTCCACGCAATGACACACACAAATGGTTCATCAACGGAGCAAGGCAGCCAATGTAGGGAAACCCTCCTGAACTACAGCCCACCTGGCGGAAGAGCTTCTGGAACAGCGCGCGCGGCAGCACGTTCCAGGCGATGGTGTCGGTGATGGCGGTGAACACCCAGTTCAGCTCGCCTGCGGGGCAGAACAAGAGCAGGGGCGGCAGCAAACTTGGCGAAAACTTGAGGTAGTGAACACGTGCAGCTGGGCTGCAAATGACTGGTGCCCGGCGGGAGCTTGCCAGCTTGCCCAAAGCCTCCTGCCAACTGCTGCATGAACAAAGCAGGTCAAACGCCCTGTTGGGCTGTTGCAACCCCTGGACTTGAGTCCATCAACCAGCCCAACCAGTATCAGCGCTCAAACCGCAATGTGTTCCAACTGCCTGCCTACTGCTACGCACTCATCCAGCGGCGTCTTGCGGTGGGTTTGCTTGCTGGGTATCCGATCAATCAGCTCAGTCGCAAACCACAAACAGTTTGCTATCAGACCAAGCCAGCCCACACTGCACACCTAGCGGCGTCTTGCGGTCGGTTTGTTTGCCGGGGATGCGGTCGATCAGCTCCTTGGTGATGCCCTCGTGCCGCAGCAGGGAGCGGGAGCAGAACCAGCGCAGCGCGACCTGCACCACCGAAGGTGGGGAGAGGTAGGCGTGCGGTTGTCTGGGCTGGCAACCGCTCAGGCGGGCCAAACGACGGGGCGATGCAGCGCACGCTGGCGGGAGCAGGCCAGCGCAGTGCGACCAGCGGAAATGACACGTCGGCCAGCAGATTCAAAATCTGTGTGCCACACCAATGCTGCTACGTGCATATCGGAACCGACGCAATAAACTTTGAGCTTCTTCTTCTCCCAACCCACCTTGATGGGCGTGGTGAGGCAGGAGGTGAACACATCGGCCGGCAGGTCTGGGTTCTGTGGCAGCAGCTCCGACTCGCCGCAGGCGCACAGCAGGATGCAGTCGCGCATGGGGTCCGGCCGCGAATCTGCAGATTGTTGAGAGATCAGAAGGTGTCATTAGGTTCACTGTAGCACACACAGCAGGATGCAATCAATGGCCGGCCACGAGGCTGCACGAGGGACACATGCTCACACCCAGCAGCATCAGCCACCAGCTGTTGGCACAGCTGCCCACTCACTGCTGCCAACACAACAGCTGTTAACCACCATGCACTGCCCACTGCCGCCGCACCACCGCCCCATGCTCACCAAAGCCGCCCGCCAGCTGGCTGGGCAGCACGCTGCTGCCTGCTGCCGCCGCCGCCGCCGCTTGGTGCTGCAGGTAACCCCCCTCCATCTCCTGCTGCCGCTGGAACATGAATTGCTGCGGCGGTGGAGCGAAATTGCCGGGGTGGGAGGGTGGAGTGCGAGAGGGGGTGGAGTGCATGAGTGCTCAGCGCTCGCAGTTCTGGCTGCCCGACGATGCAGGGCAGAGCGCAGCAATGGCAGTGTGCTGAACGATCAGCCCGGCGGGCTCCCGGAAGCTGTACAGGATCTGGCCTGAAAGGATGAATCACAAACACACACATTCACCCTGGAAGGCTCACCCGGAAGCTGTACAGGATCTGGCCCGCCGCCGAGCAGTCAAAGACGTAGATGGCGGGGGTGCCCACCCACGTCTGCAGGGAACGAGGGCAGAGGGAATGTGTTAGCAGGCCTAAGCATGACTGAGTTGCTCAAAAGTGCAGCGCAACTGCGCCAGCTCACACGCTGTTCCCAGCCCGATAAACCATACAGCATCCAAGTGCTATCATGCAAATGCAGAAGCCACAACAAACCTGGAGGTCGTAGATGGACAGTGGGATGTATTGCGTGTAGCTCTTGTTGAAGACCCAGACCTCGCCGTTGGCGGTGGGCCGCGGCACGCCGTGGCCGTTGTAGTGGAACAGCACGCGCTCGCCCTGTAGGAAAGAGGACTTTGCACGGTTTGTCAGGAGGCAATTACGGCGCATCTGGCAAGCAATGCGGGTGAGAGGTGGCGTGGCCATTGTAGTGGAACAGCACGCGCTCGCCCTGTAGGGGAAGGAAACAGGCAGGTTTGGAGTTTAGGCGCGACTTGGAGGGTGGGCAGACTGCAGCAAATCGTATCATGTGCAACCTCGCGAGACCCCAGCGCAAGAGCCCAGCGCACCGCGTAACTGCTGCCTCAGCAACCATGGCTCAACCGCAGCACAGCCATCCCACCCACCTTGGCGGCTCGCCGGCAGCTGATGGCCAGCTTCTTCACGTCCTCTGCACTGTTTAACCTAACCTCACACCCTGCCCACCCACCTTGGCGGTTCGCCGGCAGCTGATGGCCAGCTTCTTCACGTCTTCAGTCGTGGGGTCCAGGTGCATCTTGTACTTGGCCCGCGGCTGCCACCGCTCGTACTGCGCCTGCAGGTTCTTGCCTGCACATAACAAGCAGGGAAGGAGAAGATGTGAGGGGCAGAAGGGAGGCCACCGCTGGTACAGCGCCTGCAGGTTCTTGCCTGCAAGTGTGGACAGACCACAGCAGCGAGGGGATGGTTAGGAACCGGGCGACCGTGGCTGCACAAGTGTTGGCTGTTGTACGCACAAGCCGCCATGCACACTGCCGTTCCAACCCACAGCTGCCCGCCAGACCTAGCATTTTTCGACACTGGCACTGATGGAGTGCAGCGCCTTGGGAGCCCGCACGCCTGGCCGGCTTCCATCCAGCTTTGCCACAAGATGGGCCTCAACAAACAATCCACCAGTCCGCACCTATCGTGTCCAGCGCCTTGGGCGCCTGCATGGCCCCTCACCCACCTCTCGTTACCACCCAGCTTTGCCATGAGATCCACGTTGCACCCTCCCTCACCTATCGTGTCCAGCGCCTTGGGCGCCTGCATGGACAGCGGGTCCACCCAGCACTCGAGCCGCGCGCAGGGGCTGATCTTGATGACGTCTGGGGGGTCCACACCTGCAGGAGAGGGCATGAAATGACAAATCAGGTTGGATTGAAATGTGTGCTGGGCAGCAGGGGCTGATCTTGATCACGTCTGGGGGGTCCACGCCTGCAGGAGGATGGGCGAGCAGGGCTTGTGGCAAACTGCCGACAGCATCCTGGGCAGCACCTGCTGTTGTGCAGCTGCGTGCAAGTCACTTCAAGAGCAGCAACCCCAGCGTGGCCACCCATTCAACCCACGGCAAGCCCAACATGCAGCACAGACCGCCTATCACAGCGCAGCGTAAACACAGCGCGGCGCCGCAGCAGCCCACCCACCTATGTTCAGGCACATGACCAGCGCCACGGCTGTCGTTTTAAGCCGCTCCTTTTGCCGCCACTTGCTGACTAGGCCCTCCCCTGTGCCCGCCCCGCCGCCGCCTGCCACAAGAGCGCCGCCGGCGCCGCCCGCCTGGCTGCCGCGCGCCGCTGCCGCCCCGCCCTGCTGCTCGGCAGAGGCTGCTGGGGGCACCTCATCGTGCCGAGGCTCACAAAAGAATGTGAACTCGTGCGGGGGCGGCAGGCCGCCGCTGCCGGCCACCGACAGCGCAAGCGTTGCCTGCGATGTGGAAAAAAATGCAATGATTTGTGGGCAGCGAGGGAGGCAGCTCAGGCATGTTCAACTGCAAGCACCCATCCAGTCGATGTGGGCAGGAAGCAAGGCCAGCCCTTGTTCAGCCAGCAGCTAATCGCAAGGGTTGCAGTGCATGGCGGCGGCGGCAGCAGCGGCAGCGCCCATGCACGCAGGACCCTGCACAGTACGTGCAGCCCTCAGCTTGGCTGCATTACCGGCTCAAAACTCCACTGTCTGCACTCTTCAAGCAACAGCAAACAGCTCCCACCTGCGGCTGCGGCGGGTTGCTGTCCGCCACGGCCAGGCGGCGGGCAAGCTCGGCGCTGAGCTTGGAGGGCGAGCCCGGCGCGTAGGCGCCGTTGGGCTCGACTGCCCCCGATGCGCGCTCCATGCTCATGAAGCTCGCGGTGCTGTGCACTCTGCTGTCGGCCCGCTCGCTCTCTGCCCCGGGCTCCATTCCGGCAGCCAGCGCCCCTGGGGCGCTGCTGGATGGTGTGTTGCTCTCCAACTCCGCTGCTTCAAGCCGAGAACGGGGCAAGCTGAGGCTCTTTGGGGCCAGGGCTTCTTGGTGCCGGCTCTATGAGCGGCGCCAGTGCCGACCAAGGGCTTGATCAGGCAGTTAGGGTGTCGCCGGTCAATTCCGGCAGCCCGATTGATGAGGGGCCTTGCTTCATGCGCACGGCCGAGCTGGCAGGTCCTTGTCAAGTAACCAACAGGCCGGCTGGCGCCCTCCGCAGCCAGTGCATCTTGCCTGCAGTTGTTCAGCAGCGCCCTGCCTGCTGCCGAGGTCCAGAGCACGAGCTGCAAACTCCCGCCGCGCCGCTGGGGCCCCTGGGGGCGCTGCAGCTGGCTAAAAGCACGGGGAAGCCTATTATAAGCGTGCCAATCATCAAGTTGCGGCCTCTGCCCCACCGGCAGTGACAGCGGGGCGGTCGAGCGCTGCTGCCGCCGCCGCCGCCGCTGCCGCTACTCTCGCCGCCCAAGCCTGAGCCGATCAGCCAGCCATGGATCCGTATGCTGTGCTGGGCCTGCAGCCGGGCGCCACCAAGGCGGAGATCAAGAAGGCGTTCCGCCAAAAGGCGATGGCGCACCACCCCGACATGTGCGTGCTGATGCCCTCCCCTTGGTTGGCTGGCGGCAGTCTTGCCCGGCCGGCAGGCTGTGTGCCCTGCTTTTGCTGGCATTGCCCTGCTGCACGTCCTTGCATGCACAGCGAGCAGTTGGGTTGCCGTTGCAAGCGCTCGCTGCACCTGCTGCAACAAATGGCCCCCTCTTCCGTCCCGCCCACCGACCCTGCAGGCACAGCACCGCATCTGAGCATGTGCGGGCCGCCAATGATAAGGCCTTCAAAGCACTGAACGAAGCCTACCAGTCACTCATGGATGGTGGGTTTATCGACTGTGTTGCCTTACATACATCCAATCATGGCGATGTTCGCACTTCATGCTTGATGCCTTGGATGAAGCCTGGTCGCTCCCTGCAGCCGCTGATCCGCTCAGCTTGCTGCGTTAGGCTTGCACACCCACTGCACTTTTCATATACCCAGCCTGGCTGCTATCACCTGCCACCCCCTGCAGGCTCCTACCGCAGCCGGCCGCAAGCCAGGGCGGGCGCCTACGGCCGAGGCGCGTACAGCGCTTACACTGGCAGCTACGGCAGCAGCTATGGCGCAGCGGGCGGCCGAGCGGGGGGCGGCTACGACCCAAACTACAATCCCTTCCACAGCTATTACCGGCAGGGCACCGGCGGCAGCTACTGGGGATGGAAGCAGTATGTGCGGCGGGGCGGCTCGGGCCTGGGTGAGTGCCGGGCAGGTGCAGGCCGCTTTTTGCCTTTTTGCCGGCATGCAGGTGGCAAGGGCGGCAGCCGGTGTTTTGTTTGGCAGGTGGGGGCGTTGGGCCTGGCTCTCTGCCCCTGTTTTCATCAAGGCTTGATTTGCAGCGTGCTGCCCCAACTTGAACCTCTTGGTTGGGCATTTGGCGCAAGCAACCCAGCCAGTACAAAACAATGTACCGTTCTCAACCACACTCCCTGCCCTCCCGCCCGCCCCGCAGACTTTGCGGGCGTGCTGCGCTCCTTTGCCGGACTGGGGCGCACCCATGCAGCCGCCATGACTGCTCTTGGACTGCTCATTGCGGGGGGCCTGCTGCTGGCTGAGCCGCTGACCAGCTCGCTGTGGGCAACACATAACGAGGGGGTGAGTGGTGCGCGCTGTGCATGCTGCGGTGGTTGCCATGCTGTGCCTGCTGCTGTGAATGCTGTGGCAGTCAGGTTTGTTGCCAGGCGAGCTGGCTCGGGACCTTCTGTTTGGCCTTGTTGCAGTGGTCTGCTTTCGTGTTGTGGCTGCCCTTGGCCAAGAGGCCGGTCACTTGATCTGTTGCTCAACAAGATGTCAACGCATTGCTGCCCTGGTGGGCACCCTCTGCCGCAGAAGCTGTTTGATGCCATTGAAGCGGAGGCAGCAGCCAAGAAGCGGCGAAGGGCGGCTGAAGCTGCCGCAGCGCTGCAGGCTGCTCGCGCTGCAATGGCGGCAGCGCAGCAGCAGCAGGACCAGCAGCAGGAGCAGCAGCAGCAGCAGGACTCACAGACGCGGCAGCAGCAGCAGCAGCAGCAGGACTCACAGACGCGGCAGCAGCAGCAGCAGCAGCAGCAGCAGCAGCAGCAGGCGGTTGCAGGGCCTGCCGTGGTGCAGGCAGGTGTGGCAGTGGATGCGGTGCAGCAGCCATCGGCAGCACCAGCTGCTGGAGCGCAGCAGCAACACCACCAGCAGTCCCACCAGCGCCACCAGCAGCAGGAGCAGGGGTCGACAGCAGCGGAGCCATTGGCGAGCGTGGGCGGCAGCACAAGCAGCCTGCCGGCCACTGCTGCTGATGGCCTGGCTGCTGCTGCTGCGCCGCTGAATCGAGCGCCCTTCGCAGCAGCCTCTGACGTCCCTGCTGCATAGCCAGCCGTTCCTACATGTCTGTACCATCATCCAATCAACCGCCTGCATTTCATTTCTGCGGCACCGGCAAATGCACCTCCCCTGCCAGCACACCTCCCGCCTGTTATGCTCGCGCTGTGTGCTTCACAACGGGCCCACGCCACGGGCCACCTCTCAATGAATCAAATCGGATAGGTACACAGACATGTGCAGGTGATTGTCAAACGAAGGAGCACATGCATATCGGTGCCTCGGTTCGCAAGTGCAGGACTGTGCTATGAATGTACCGAGTAAGGCAGTGCAACGAAGGGAAGTGGGGCCTTTATGAGCCGCTGAAGTTGGCAGTCGGTCGATCAGGCGGTACCTGCTGCATGCCGCACAACAAGAGTGCGGATGGTGCAGCAGGGAGCAGCTTGACGGGAGACCGACTGGCTGAATAAACATGCTTGGGAAGAGGAATGATATGCAAATTGGGTGCAGTTGGGCTGGTCAGTTAGTCAGTCCGTCAGCGCTTGTGTATGAAGGCAATGCTGTGCAAAACAGTTCTGTGCAGTGTGCAATGTCTTGAGGAAGAAAGAGGTGAGTCAGGGGTGAGGCATATGCAGTTGGTTGCTGTGAGATGCCTATACAAAACCGGAGAGTGGTGATGCACAGTGGGCGGAGTGGCTAAAAAATTCGTAGAAAGATTGCAGGGCTGGAGGGATCACAAAGTTCCCCTCTTGAAGCCCCTCGGGGCCGCCGGAATTTCAACCGCCAGCACATCCGTGTTAGCGGCAGCGGCCATTGCATTTGCCGCCGGCGCGGGCGCTGGGGATGGGGCGGCAACAGCTGCGTCGACGGCTAAGGCGGCTGCGGCTGCAACTGCTTCTGTCGATTTCTTGGGGGGTGCTGCCTGCGGCTGAATTTCAGCGGGTGTTTCGATTGGCTCAGCTGGCAGAGCGGGCTCAGAAGGGGCAGGGGCGGGATATGGGGAGGCTGCTGCTTTCTCAGCCGCATCAGCAGCCGCCTGCTCTGCCGCCGCCTGCTGCGCAGCAGCCTGTGCAGCGGCATGCTCCTCGGCTGCCTTTGCTGCTGCCTCGGCAGCCGCCTGCTGGGCGGCCTCCGCCGCTGCCTGCGCCTCGGCTGCCGCTGCTGCTGCTGCCTTGGCTTTGGCTGCCGCCTCCTCAGCTGCAGCCTGCCTGGCCGCGGTGGCGGCGGCCTTTGCTGCCGCCGCAGCGCCACCGCGCCGCCGCGCCAGCTGCGCTTCAAACAAGTTTGGAGGGGTCACCCGTCCTGGCTCGTAGACCCAGATGTCACACAGCTTGCCGGCCTGCCTGAAGGTGACCCCGATGAAATTGATGTCAGGACCGTAAACGCAGCTGCCGGGGGCGGCCCCGTTATGGTCTGGCAGCGGTTGGGTGCCGCTGTTGCTGCAGCAGGGGAATCAAAGGGTGAGCAGTAGTGGGGTTAGTGAGGTGTGGCAGGAAGGCAGGTGCACCGACTTTGGGGTTGTCCCTGTTGGGGAGCCTGTATGCATGCAAGTCTGCATGGCCCAGCCCACAACCACCAGTCGACGCCCACAGTGCCACGCATGTATGTACGTGCTGCGCCACACTCCCTGGAGAAGAGAGCTCCAGCACCTGTCGATGTTCCAAAAGGTGGTGTAGGCGCCCGAGGAGGAGCCGGCGTCATCGGGGCCGCTCGAGGCAAAGCCCCGGGTGGAGGCTCCCAGGTGCACATCGGTGAACAGGATCTGGGCAGAGTGGCCGCTGCAGGGGTTGAGATGAAGGGAGATCGAGCAGATTAAGTTTTTAGTTTAATAGAAGAGACCCAGGGGCACATCGGTGAACAAGATCTGGGCAGAGTGGCCGCTGCAAGTGCAAGGAGTTGAGGATGAGGTGAGATCGAGCACATCTGAGTCTAAGTATTCATTCTATAGAAGAGACCCAGGTGCACGCCAGCGAACAGGATACGAGCACAGTGGCCGCTGCAGGGATTGCGGACGGAATGGAGATGCAGGTGTAAGGAGGGTGAGCAGGTGGTTTGAGGCAGGCGGCTGGAGAGGCCAGGTTGCAGCCGACATAAAGGCATGCCAAGCAGCCTATTGGCAGCGGGGCCGCTGCACGGAGCCGCCCAGCGGCCCGTTGTAAGCCCCTACCCCGCCACCCACCGATGAAAGAAAGAAAGAAAGAAAGACTGCCCACCGGTGCATCTCCAGGTTGCCGTCCTTCATGCGGCCATTCGAGTACACGGAAAACATGGCTCCTGAGTCGGCGCCCACGGCATGCCGCATCTTGGCCTGCAAGAAGTGCAGTTGAAAAGAGGAGTTGTGAAGGGTTGCCGAGGGGGGCCGGGCAGTGGTGGCAATGTTGATGGCGGACAGGCAGCACCACACCAGACGCCACTTGGAGCCCGGTGCTGTGGAGTTTGGCTGGGCCAAGCATTCAACCCGATGCTTCTAGGTCCCCACCTGGATGGAAAAGTCCTGCACCAGCACATCAGTGGAGTAGCCTGAAGCGCATGGGACGGCAGCGTGCAGAGCAACAAGTGTCGTGTGCAGCAGGGTGGGGGAGTCGAGCAGCCATGGGTTCGCTGGCCAGCCATAGAGGCGTGCAAAAGGCATGGGGACTCTGAGATGCAGCGCAAATGGTCACTTGCACACCCAGGCGCTTAGCTACACACCCAGGCGCACGCCCCAGTGGCCGTCCCAGGGACCGCCGTTTCCGTTGCCCTGCCGGCCCTTGGTCACAGCAACCTCGATGCCCTGTCAAAGGGGGCATAGAGAACGGGATCAGTGCTGCGTTAATCGTTCGCCTCGGGTTGGCAAGTGTGCATGAGGAGCCAGTTTGCGTCTTTGCGTCTCGAACACCGCTGTCCAAAGCGACGCTGCACGTGCGGTGCACACAGAGCAGCGCGGCAGCAGGGGTGGGGAATGAGGGTGCTACAGGCCTGCAACGCGACTCGGTTAGCATTCGACACCCGGGAGCTGCTCCCCATGCACAGCCAAAGAAAACAGCGGCAGGCACTATGCAACTGCGGACCTGCAGCGTGACTCTGTTGGAGTTGGACACCAGGAATCCGTTGTCCACGTTGACGACGCGCACGTTGCGCACCCAGCTGTCCTGCACCCGCTCCAGCTCGATGCCTGAATAACCTCGCTCCTGAGGCAGACGGGTAAGGAGAAGGGGATGTTGGTAGTGGATGCAGAGCTGGCTGCCTGTCCAAGCACGCTCCACCTCTGATCTGGAGCTGTATGCGTCGCCCGGCTTCTGCACGACAAATGCAGGGACTTCCCGCCGCCGCCGCATCTCCCCACCTTCCGAAATGGCATCTCCCCAAAATGACCCTCCATTCATCGCTGAAACCATTCCAGCTTACCTGGTGGTGCTCGTCGTACCGCTCCCACTTGAACTCGATGGTCAGGTCCTCGATGCCCACATCCTCAAGCGTGAACCAGTTGTCAACAAGGGCTGCAGCAGGAGGTGTAAAGGGCATTGCCACTTGTTGGAGGAGGGTTTGTATGTGCGTTCTTGATGCCGACGGTTGCGCCGCTGTCGGGCATGTATGGTGCCCCGTCGCGACGCGTCGGTGCAGTGAGATCATCTGACTGCCAACGACGCTCACCGACGTTCATGGAGTCTTTGATGTCCAGCGGCAGGGCGCGCCGCAGCGTGACAGTCTGCATGCAAGTGAATTGCATGGAGGGATGCGAAGAATGAAGCGGTGATGTATCCGACCCGGAAAACATGTCAGCCTTTGGAATAGCGAGACAGGTGCCAATGGCTGGCGCAGTGCCGCGTGTGTCTTCAGCAATGACGCAGCGTGGCTGGCTGGCTGGCTGGCTGGCTGGCTGGCACATGTCTGTCGTGCGAGGCGACTACACGCCCCCAGGTGGCCCAGTGGCAGCAGTGGCAGCACACATGAGCCATCCCCCGCCCCCCGCACCTTGCCCTCAACGCTCTTGATGGGGGTGGTAAAGTAGAGGTCGTTGCTGCAGAGCAAGGGAGCAGCGGGGCATGAAGCATTACTGCTGGGCTGTTGGGCACAGCAACGCAGCGGCTCATTTTAGCTCAAACTCTCCACGGCCCTACAATCCAAATCTTTCTGTCACCCAGATACCGCGCTTTGTGCACTCCCGCGATGCTGCCACTGGCCACACGCCCCTTGCCCTCACGCTTTCAACTGACATCCTCTTCCACACCCCACCTCTCACCCGATGCTGCCGCTGCCCACACGCCCCTCGCCCTCCATGATCTCCTGGGCCAGCGCTCCGCTCTCTCGATACATCACAGACACCAGCTGGCCCGGCTTCAGGCCGCCGGTGCGGTCGACCTGCAGAGGTGTATGCAGCAGGCGCGCTGGTTTGATGTGCTTAGCTGGCACAGCATGGAGTGCAGCAACGAGTGCAGCAACTGATGGGCTGCTCAGGAGTGCCTGTGGGCGAGCCTTGGTTGCCATGTCATGGCAGGCTGAAGGGCCTCTCCTGCTGGAGATACAAAGGCTACTGAAGAGTGCAATGCACCCGCACCGTGCCCCATGCTGCCACCAACACCCATGCTGCCACCAACAAGCTGCCCCTCCCGCCCCACCCAACACCCCCAACCGCACCTTGACAGTGTAGCTGCCGCGCTTCTCGCTGGAGGTCACCCGCGCCAGCTCCTCGCTCTTGTGCTCCCCGGGGGCGCTGACCCAGCCCCCACTGGTGCTCCACCGGCTCATGTGCAGCCTGCGCCCGTGCTGTAAAGAGAGAGGCGCCGCCAGCCCGCTGCGGGCTTTGCTTCCGGCAGCAGTTTCTTCTGCTGCGCTGCCCGTGGCGGGCTGCCCTGCCAGACGGCGCCGCCAGTTGCCGCCGCCGCCCACTTGGGACAAGCTCTTGGTGATGTAGAGGGTGGTGGCGTCGCGGCCCGCACCGCGCAGCACGGTTTGGGAGCGGCGGATGGACAGGGGGCGGTCCAGCTGGATTTGGCCAGCTGGCAGGGACAGCACCACCCAGCCTGCGGGGAGGGGGGAGGGGGGAGGCAGTGTGCGGTGAGAGCAGAGGTGAGTGTCTGTACAGGCAGATGTGCTCGGGGTGGAGGGGGAATGGCGGTGGGCTGTAATGGTACCAGGCTGGCAGGCAGCAGACGGGGACCTGCAGGGAGCCGGCAGCGCAGCACAGCAGTTAGGCAGAGCAGCACTGCAGGTCGCGACTGTTGCAGCCGACACACCTGCAAACTCTACACAAGCTGCACGAAACATGCAGCAGCTGCCCTCCCTGCTGGCCACCCGCCCAGCGACGGCACCGCACCTGCTTTGGAGGGCTGGTCGTTGGCCCACTCAACCATGGCTTGCAGGGCGGAGCCGTCGCTCCTGCCGCCCTTTCTGAAGTCAGCCAGGCGCTTGGTGATGGGCGGGCGGGGTAGAGCGGCGTCGCTGCCGCGGTAGCCTGCAGGGTGGGAGGGGCGGTGGGCAGTTGGGTGAGGTAGTTGGGGTATCTAAACTGAAGGGCGGCAGGGAGATTGGCAGGCTCTGCGGCCGGGCGCTGCAGCGGCGCATGCACGTGCATCCACTGAGCCATCACCCATGATGGCCTCTTACAACCCACACCTGCGTAGCTGAAGTCGATGAACGGGCCATCAGGCTCCCACTTCTCTCCTGCGGCCCCCCAGAATGCCGATGTCTTGGCGGCGCCGTCCCCGCCCTCTGATGCCTCTGCTGCCAGGCGGCGTGGGGAGGCGGCGGCGACGGCTCCCGCCAGCAGCATCGCAATGAGCAGCCTCATTGGAGCTCTGTGGAAGGGCGGAAGGCGGCTTTGGGTGGGTGGCGGGCGCAACGCAGGTTTGCGGGCGGCAGGGGTGGGCTTGCAACGCGATCGCATCGTGCTCAAGCCACGGGAGCAATGCGTGTAACTCGATGGGAGGGTCAATCGCAAGCCCGGCGCACAGGGTTGGACGGGCGAGGAGGGTAACAGGCAGGCACCCACCGTTTGGGCTGGCGGGGGGCCCAGCGCCGCTGGGGCACCCTCCTGGGATCGCGGGCCAGGTGTGGCCGCGTGTTTGGACCGGCCGGCAGCGCGCTGGGTGCAAGAATTGCGAAACTGATGCCCCGCTGACGTGTCGCCCTCCAACCGCGTTTGACCACATTCTTTTGACCCAGCCTGTCTTTCAGCGAGCTCTGGCTGACAAGGCTTGGAATGTACCAGCGACAAAGTAAGGATATTATAAACAATTTGCCAGGTGCAATGCTCAAGTAAGTAGGGAGCTGTCACTAACTGCCTTAACCGCCAGCGCTACTGGCCTACGAGCAGCAGCGCCGCCTGCACCGCCTGCCAAGCCGTGAATGCCGCCAGCAGCAGCTCAGCCGCCGTCATCATCAGGGAGGGCGGCCGCTGCAGCAGCAGCTGGCGCGGCGCGGCAGCGCGGCGCCATCGTGAGGCGCCGCTGCCACCGCCATTGTCGCCGCCGCGCTGCCGCTGCTGCCGCTGCTTGCGCTCGTCCTCCGCCTGCAGCTCCTGGCCTTCCAGCCGATGGATAACGATGGCCGGCAGGCAAAAGGACAGAACCAGCACCAGCCAGAGGTGCACTGCCAGGCAGGCGGACTGCGGTGCTTCCGCCGCCGCTGCTGCCGCCGCCGCTGCTGCGCCGCCGCCGCCACCGCGCAGGCTGTGCCCAGGCAACGTTCCCATGGGCAGCCAGGTGGAAGCTCTGCGCATGGCGGCTGCAATGCGTTCCACGTGGCCAGCTGCTTCAGGGGTGGCTGCCAGCTGGCGGGAGCAGTGCGAGTTTCCTGTCCACAGCAGCGGCGCCAGCAGCAGCGGCTGGGTCCACAGAAACGTGCGCAGCCGCGTGCGCTGCAGGCAGGCGCCAAATGCCTGCATGGCACGGGCAGTGCGGACAGCTGGAGTGGGCAAGGGGCAGACTGCAGAACCGTCTGGCTTGCACGCAAGGGGCTGCGCTAGGCAGCAACAGACCTTGAGCACCACACCATAGCAGCGTTTCGGCTGACAGCCGACAGGCACAGGGCAGGCGGCAGGCTGGTCAGGCAGCAGCACCGAGAGCCCCACAGTTTCACCCTAGGCTACCCACCAGGTACAGCCAGGGCTGGCAAAAGCTTGCAAGGAAGACGGGCAGCAGGCCCCGCACCCAGCCAGGCGCACCCTGCGGCAGTGGGAGGGCCGGGTTGCAAACGAGCGGTTCACATGCACGCGGCATGTGATACGGAATTGCAGCTGCCTGCATGCTGCCAAAGCGGGCAATAGTTGCTGCCTGGCGTTTGCGCAGCAGCCAGCGCACATCATCGAAGCATGGACAGCTGCCTAAATTTAGCAAACCAAACGGCGCCGCCTGGCATGCTCAGTGCACATACACACAACAGCAGGGCTGGCCCCTTGCCATGCTGCCGCCCCGCTGCCGCCGCCCTGCACGCGCACCCCCAGCAGTGTCAGCAATCATCACAAACCACCCAGCACGCACCATCGGGGCATGGGCGTCAAGCGGCGAGGCAAAGTGCAGGCCGATCCAATGTTGGACGGCAAGGTGCATGGGGATCAGGAACTCGCGCCAGCGTGCATAGCGTGCAGGGCAGGCCACCGCCAGCCCCAGCGGCCACAGGCACAGCAGCGCCGCGCCCTGTGGGCGATTGGGGGATTGCAGGGTGCAAGGTGCATGCATGATGTGCATGCCTTCAATCGGGCACAGCAGGCGGCAACTAGCGGCTGCCGGGCAGCAGCCTCCTTTGCTCCCACTCAATCCCTCCCACTCCCACTCACCAGCGCGAACACGGCCTCTGCTATCTTGCCCGGCCCCGCATCAGGCATGCTGGACAGGATCTTGCCGGCGACTGCTGCCCACGATGTGAAGCCCACGAGCGCGACCGTGGCATCGCGGTGCATCGCCCGCGGCGCTTGCGGCGGCAGCAGCGCCATCCAGAGCGACATGCGCGGGCGGCCGGCCTGCAGACGGCCAGGTTCTTACGGTGTTCAGTGAGTCTAGTGGGCAGTGTGGCAGCAAGCAGGTGGAGGCTGGATCGCGGCCGAATAATTGATAACATCACAAGAGCGGCGGGACAGCGGGCGGCGACGGCCACACTTCCAACAGGCGCCAAAACAAGGGGCGGCGGGGCCCTCTGCGCCATGCAGTACGAACATCAACGGTGCAGCAGGCACCTGGATGGCCGCAAGCGGCCGGCGGCTGAGGTCGAGGGCCGGAGCGCAGGGAAGCGCCGTCCGCTGGCGCCTGCGAACTTGCAGCAGCTTGCAGACTGTCGCCTGTGTTGTGTTGCTTCAGATGTCGCATTCCACCCCCCACCCACAATGCTCGCATGCATTTATTGCCATGCACCCACCTTTGCCTTTGCCTTTGCTCCACACCTGATGTGGTGTGTTCTTGACACCAAGGAGAACAAATGCCACCACTTTTGCGCCTTCGATGATGCCGCATACGTGAGGCATGAAGGTGTGCACCTCCACCCACCGGTCACCGGGGCCACACATGGCAACTAATACTTTTGTGCCCAGCCGTGCACGTGCGGTGCCTTTGCTCCACACCTGATGTGGTGTGTTCTTGACACCAAGGAGAACAAATGCCACCACTTTTGCGCCTTCGATGATGCCGCATACGTGAGGCATGAAGGTGTGCACCTCCACCCACCGGTCACCGGGGCCACACATGGCAACTAATACTTTTGTGCCCAGCCGTGCACGTGCGGTGCCTTTGCTCCACCTTTGCTCCACCTTTGCTTCTATTGTACCGCAGAGGCATCGTGTAAACTGCTGATGAGGCAACTCGGTTGGGCAGGGCGCAGGCGGCGGCCGCTGCTGGGCAACCGCCTTGTGCATGTGGACCTTCTGCATGCGGGCTGCTGCTCAGCGCACCTGCCTGCTGTCACAAACACGCAGCCAGGATGCTTGGCTGGGGACGGCACCTGCGCCTCCTTCCCTGCCGCCGCCGCCGCCCATGCACCACCGACAACGCCTGCTGCATGCTCCACGTGCAACGCATGCCATGCCGCGCGGGGCCCCGACTTAGCATCCTCCGCCTAGAATGGGTGGCATAATGTTTCCGTGAGGCAGCACACCAACCCCATGAAGAGCCCTAGCATGCCTTGACGCCTTCAACATGGCTCTCAATGTTGGGCATCTCATGGCAATTGCCCTTGCACGATCCGCGCCTGCCCGCCTGCATAAACACCGTCTCTCCGCGCGCGCGTCTGCCGCGAGCGAGTGTGGGCGCAGCCCTGCTCCTGGCCCTGCCGTGTAACGGCCGGCGGGCCTCGCAAAAGCCGTTGCGGACTGCGGCACGGTCGCAGGCCTGTCGTGCATCACCGCTCGCCCATCACGGCCCTGTGAAGCAGCTGCTGCTGGGAGACGTCCCTTGCATCTCGATCAACACTTGCAGCCATGTTGCGCCGACTGACGTGCAGCCTGCTGCGAGCAGGGCACGAGAAGGCGGCGAGCGCCGCTCGCTCGCTGCCGGCGGTGCGAGCATTGTTTAGGCCTGCCGAAACGTGTGACCTGCCTGCGCCTTTCAACTTGCTACGTATTCAAGGATTGCCTATGTGTTCCTGCAGGCCGCGGCTCTGCCGCCCACGACGGCGCCCGTGGCGGCAGTCTCCCTGGCCCTGCCCCGCCAGCCACTGATGCCTGCGCCAGTCAGTGAGTACAGAGCGATGCCGAGACGCTGTTGTTGCTGCGGACAGAGCTGAACTGAATCAGGTTGACACTCTGATCTCCGCCAGCCCTTTGCCAAGCCCTTTGCTTTTGCTTACTGCTGCTCCCAAATCAATCAATGCGTCGAATGCTGCTCTCCCAATCAATCAATGCGCTGCAGCCCTTGCAGCAGAGCAGCGCAACATGTTCATGCAGGCGCAGGCCAGCCCTTCCAGCCTAATCGCCAAGGGAGAGAAGGTGCGGCCAGTGGCAGCCAGCTGAGCGCTGCACAAGTGTGTACATGCAGTGCGTCATTGCTCCCCTCCGCAGCATGCGTGCCCTGCAAGCCAGGAAAGGCAGGACGAATGTGTGCTCGCCATGCCGCAGGTGTCGGCCATGCCTGCGGGTCTTAAGCCGGGGCCACGCATCATGATGCTGACTTCTCGTGATTCTTACGAGGTGCGGTGCGGCACGCAGCATTTGCTGGCTGCATTTGCTTGGTTACTTCCAACGAATGGGATGTGCTCTGCTGGGGCTGCGCATCCTGGTACCATTTCTAGTTTCTTTGCTCGGTTTGAGCCTATTGCTACTGCTCCGTCCCGCTGCCGCTTGCAGGATGTCATGTCGCCAGTCTGCTGTGACCCTGACCCTGCGCTCGTGTTGACGGAGAGCCGCGCCCGTGCCGACATTGTGGGGCCATTCCCGCGTGGCGGGATCTACACAGGTTTGGGACCGCATCCTGCATGTCCCTGTGCCCACCACCAGAGCCCACCACCAAGGCAGCAAGCGTGAGACGGCGTCATTAGCTGGCAGCCGCATCCCATGGTGCTGCTGGATGTGAACTGGACCTTGCATTACCTGGCCAGAGCACGGTTGGTCGGCTAGCTGCTTCATGATGGTTGACGAGCCCCCCTCATTGGTTTCTGCAGACGAGCGTCTCATCTTCCTCAAGGACTTCTACACGCCATGTGAGCCACATGTGGTTTGGTTTTGCTGCGAGGCCCCGCTGAAGGTCCATGCCGTGGCTCGCGCTGTGTGCCTTGGAACCCACTACCAGTTGATACCATCCTTGATCTGTGTTTTTTTGCAGACCCTGGCCTGCTGAACGAGGACAATGACAAGATCCACATCATCCGGCCGTCCCCCCTGCCCTCTCGCCCACCCCCAGCGCGAAAGCCACCCGCCAAGCGGGAGTGGCAGCCCAACGGGGTGCGTAGCACCCCTGCTGCCTGGTTGCATGCTTCCATGGTGCTGGGCATTCCAATGCGTGACAGTCAGCCCGATGTGGCTTGCCCATCCTGCCGCCGCCGGCGCACTGTGCACTTGCTGACCGTGCATCTGCATCGCTCTCTTGTTGTCCTAGGGCCCTCCCACCGGCGATTTGCTGGACAACGGTGCAACTCGCAGAGATGCACAGGTTAGAAATGTTCTCCAGAAGTTGCTGTGGCGCGCTTGTAGGCGCTCGGTGCCATGGTCCAACCGCTGTTCTCCCATGTGCCCTTTCCTGGGCCCTTCCAGATCTACATCAAGACGGTGGCCGACAAGACCATCCCGCTGAAGGTGGAGCTGGGCGACACCATTGAGGATGTCAAGGGCAAGATCCAGGTGGGTTCCGTGGGCCCACGTGTTCACTCTGCTTGGCACGCTGGGGCAGTTGGCTTTGGGGTGGTCTGTTGGCGCTGTGGTTCCCGCGCTCGGCGGCTTGACTGCTGTTGGCTGTGTCCTCTGGCTGACTTTCAGGACAAGGAGGGCATCCCGCCTGAGCAGCAGCACCTATTCTTTGCCGGCGAGCAGCTGGACGACGACCGCACGCTGGAGGACTGCAGTGAGTGGTGGGGTGTTTGTGAGGGCAGGGGACCGCTTGGTGACGGGGCAAGTTTGCGCCATCTGTTCCAAACTGTTGTCGCTCCAGCCCCCCGCGTTCATCCTGCTTCTTCTCACTTCCCCGTGTGCTCCCCCTGTCCTGTACCCTGCAGACATCCAGCCGGAGTCCACGGTACGCCTGGTGCAGCACCTGCATGGCGGTGGCAAGCAGGTGCGCATCAGATGTGGACTGCTCCAAACCAGCCAGCAAGCGCCGGTCTGCTGGGCTCGTGGCAAGCTTGGCTGACGAGCGCTTCTGCTGCGCTGCCGCAAGTTTGGCTGATGAGCACTCCTGCTGGCACGTGCCTCCATGCTACCGACTCAGCCCTGCTGCAACCATGCACCGGTCGGTTGCCCAGGTGTGGCTGCCTGTGGTGGATGAGGAGGCCGTTGCCAGGGCAACGCTGCTCCAGCGGCTTGGCTTCAAGATTCGCGAGATCAACGACAAGGGAGACTGCCAGTTTGGGGCAGTGGCAGACCAACTGCAGGGGTGAGCAAAGGCAGGTAGGGGTGCATTCTAGGCAGCCAATCAGCTGGATGGTGCTTGCTGGTAT
>VFQQ010000458.1_pt1 | contig 81903 bp, 72 predicted proteins | sample 3512341 | NCBI WGS metagenome assembly VFQQ01 (sample SAMN10412373, study PRJNA504923) | tailings metagenome | isolation source: Relicate 2 Philex TSF1 revegetated site | place: Philippines: Tuba, Benguet | collected 2017-08-29 | reverse complement strand
GATGAACTTCAATCACCGGCTATGAATGCACCACAACAACCCAGAGGGCGAACAATAAAGGGTGTATTGCTGCGTAGCGCAGCGGAGCCAGCAACTACACCCATGGTTGAACAAGCCCGTCGATAGGGGGCGGTGTGATGCGGGTTGTGTTTGCCGATGTTCGCTCAGCCGCACTGCTGATAGGTACGAGTGGCGTCGCGGAAATGATGCCAGGCATTAATTGCCCATCATCGATTCCCTGCGTGCCACTCGCTTCCTCCAAATCGATAGCAAAGACGTGGTCACCTACGCCGTCTGATACGCATCGCTGCTCGCACCACTCACGCCAGCAACCTCGCCACCCGCCATTCCAGAGCCTCTGCGCGAGGATAAAACGCCTCCTCCCGTGGCGGCAAGAACTCACGTCCGCCCAACTCGGCCAGTTCTTTTTCGCCAGGCGAACGATGCGGCCGCAGTTTTCCCGACACCCTCCAAAAGCCGTCTGGATGAGGAGCGATCAGCCCGCGATCCATCGCCCAGTGATGGTTCTTGCACAGCGCCATGCCATTGGTCGGGTGGTCGTTTTGATTCTCGCGAAAAGGAATCAGATGCGCCGCGTCCACAAATGTCACGTCCTCCTCCAGCGGCAGACGAATGCGCAACCCGCAGGCCGCGCATTGATAATCATAGATCTCCAAAATGACGCGTCGAAAACCGGAAGATCGTCCCGGCTTGGGTTCCGCATCGTCGTTGTCAGGCACAGCATACTCGCTGGCATCTTCGCGAGCACCATTCTCCCTGAACAAAGCCTCCATCGCTTTTTTCGCCTGCGGGAAAAAGCGCGAAATGATCGCCTCCCTGAGCCGCAGTCGATCGGACGCGTTGAGCAGCCAGGGCACCAGCGGGTTCCCGATGCGCGCAAAAACTTTGCCTCCTGCGGCATCGCCTGCCAATGGGGGTGCTTGCAAAGGCTCCGTCCCTTGCGCGCTCACGCGCAAAGGCTCCCACCAGCCTTCGTTGCGCAGATAAAAGAAAGGATTCTCCGGTGTGCAGCGGTCGTCCTGGCGTTGCACTTCGCGAAAATACAAGGCAAACCGTTCCCGCAAACGGAGCCCCCACTCAACCCGATCTGGAGTGGCGTGACCTTCCGCAATCAGGTCCAACACCGCCAGCAGAAGCAACGGCTTGTGCGGCCGCTCATGACGCTCCGCACCCTGCCCGATCACCCCCACATGCAGCCGGTAAAGCGCCTCCACGGCCTGCTCAAAGCTGCACTGCATTTCCGACATCCGGCCATCCTAACGCCCCCGCACAAACGAAGCAAGCTCGTGCCCAGACCAGAAATTGATGTTTGGCATCTGCAACACGGCACTGCTGAATCTCAGGCAGGAGCAGCCATAGACGCGGCCTGGCGTATTTGCCACTCAAAGGGCGATCATTTCGCCCACTGCGTTGAAGACTTCGATGGAGTCGCCGTCCTCGCCGCCTGGGACGGGCTGATGATCCACGATCTTGACGACATCGCCAGCGCACAGGGCCTCCTCGGGGAGGTCTCGTGTCAGAACGGCCTCGGTGTAGAGTTCAAAGGTCCTGGTTTGGCCCGCTTGCTTTCAATAAGGCGTTTGATCCATTCGCTCATGGCGGGTCCGGCTCCTCAAGCAGCCGCCGGGGCAGGTCTCTGGCACCATGCATCACACGTTCGATGCGCAGGGTGCCACCTTCCCACTAGAAAAGGAGGTGCTGGTCGAAGGATTTGCTTACCTGGATGCTGCGGATGCGGGCCAGCTCCGGCGCGGTAAAGTGACGGCGGATGCCGAGGCCGGGCTGCGCGGCTAGGCTGTGCATGGTGGCATCCACGGCCGCCAGATAGCGCTCGGCAACATCCATCCCCACATTCTCCAGGTACCAGCGATATTGCAGGGTCATGTCCTGCTCCGCCCGCCTGGCGATGGAGATTCAAGGCTCATCCCTGGAGGCGGGCATTTTGCCGGATGCGGTCCAGCACAGCGGCATCGTAAGGCTCATGAGGCGAAAGCACACCCTCCAAGATGGCCGCCTCCAAAGCGGGCGATTCATCAAACTCCTGGTGCTCCAAGATGCGCAGAGCTTCACGGACGACTTCGCCTTCATCGGCGTAGCGTCCGGTGTGAACCAGCCTTTGGACAAGCTGACTGAGGGCAGGAGGAAGCGCGATGGTCATGCGGTCAGTTTACGAAAAAGGGAGGCTTTGTCGAGCCGGCGGTTCAGGTGCTGCCGCAGGCCGCACGGCCATTGACCCCTCTGCCGCCCTGCGTCACTTTGCGGCATGGAATTGAAGCACGGACTGCACCTCGGCTACTGCACCAACATTCATCGCGGGGAGACCTGGGAGGAGACCTTCGCGGCGTTGCGGGAGCACACGCTGCGGGTGCGGGAGCGGGTGTGCGCGCCGGACCAGCCTTATGGCATCGGCCTGCGCCTGGGCGCCGCCGCGGCGCAGGAGCTGGCGCGGCCGGAAAACCTGACCGCCTTCCGCCGCTGGCTGGACGACCACGCCTGCTACGTCTTCACCATCAACGGCTTCCCCTACGGCGCCTTCCACGGCACCCGCGTCAAAGAGCAGGTGTTCAAGCCCGACTGGACTTCGCCCGACCGGCTGGCGTACACCTGCCTGCTGTTCGACCTGCTGGCGGAGCTGCTGCCCGCGGGTCAAAGCGGCAGCGTCAGCACCCTGCCCGGCAGCCACAAAACCTTTGGCATTGGCGCGGACGAGTTGGAGGCGATCTTTACCAACCTGCAAAGCTGCGCTCAGCACATCGCGCGGCTGGCGGACAAAACCGGGCGCGATCTGCATCTCGGTCTCGAGCCGGAGCCGCTCGGCCTCATCGAGACCTCGGGCGAAACCCTCAAATTTTTCGGTCTCTACCTGGACCGTCACCCGCAAGACAAAGACTTCTTCCGCCACATCGGCCTCAACTACGACACCTGCCATCTGGCCATCGAATACGAGGACCCGCGCGCCGCGCTCGACCGTCTGACCGCCGCCGGCATCCGCCTGAGCAAGCTGCATTTCAGCTCCGCGCTGAAGCTGCGCCCGACCCCGGAGAACCTGGAGCGCCTGCGCGCCTATGACGAGCCGGTGTACTTCCATCAGGTCGTGGTCAAAGACGGCGACGACCTGCCGCTGCGCCGGTTCCCGGACCTGCCGGACGCGCTGGCGCACGCGGAAAAAAATCCGCAGGATCGCGGCGGCGAGTGGCGGGTGCATTTTCACATCCCCCTGCACGCCGATCCCGGCGGCGATTTCCAAAGCACCCGCGATCACCTTGAGGGCGCCATGGACTGGCTCGCCGACCACCCGGAAACGTGCCGGCACATTGAGATGGAGACCTACACCTGGGAAGTCCTGCCCGAGCCGCTGCGCAGCGGCAGCGTGGTGGACCAGCTCACCCGCGAGTACGAATGGACCCTCGCCGCCCTGCGCCAGCGCGGGCTGGTGCTATGAGGAGCCGGTTCACCGGTGCAGCGCCGACGCCAGCAGGTGGCCGAGCCAGACACAGACGAGGCAGAGCAGCACGGAGCCGAGGATGTTGGCACCGGCGTGCAGCCAGTGCGCGTTCCGCAACAGGGCGAAGGTTTGCAGGCTGAAGGTGGAGAAGGTGGTGAAGCCGCCGCAGAGACCGGTCATGAACAAAAATTGCGTGTGCTGGCCGGCGATCCAGCGCGTCTCGGTGGCAAGCAGCCCGGCGAGGTAGCCGATCACCAGCGATCCGAGCGCGTTGACCACGAGGATGCCGAGTGGAAAGGGCGTGTCATGCCGTTGATCGACCCAGGCCGCGAGCGCATAACGCAGGCCGCTGCCAATGCCGCCGCCGAGCATGACGAGCAGCATGGGACTCATACGGCGGCGCGGGGAAAGGCTTCAGACCGTGGTTTCAAAATAGGGAATGCCGAGGCGCCTGGCCACCCGCAGGGGACGGCGCAGGGCCTCGGTCATGCGCAGCGCCTCGTCGGAGCCGCGCAGGTCCTTGCAATCGGGGTGCGGCTCCGGTGCCTCGATGAGGCCGAGCTGGTGCAGCACATGCGCGGTGCTGTGCTTGTAGGCGGCGGCGCTGAGGCGCTCGTCGAGCCGGAACACCAGGTCCTCGAACGATTGAAAGGCCTCGAAAAGTTTGTACACCCGGGTGTCGAAATGGCCGCCGGCGGTTTTGAATTTTTTGTCCGCGACGGAGTCGAGCAACCACATGTCGCGCGCGGCGCAGATGAGCGGGCAGGCGCTGACGCCGGCGCCGATGAGCAGCGGCAGCCCGAGCCGGATGGCGGTGGGGATGCCGTAGTCGTCGCCGCTGTGCGGGGCGAAGGGCAGCTTCAAATCCTTGCACATGGCCGCCCAGTAGAGGAAATGCGGCTCGTCGAGCGTGCTGATTTTGCCGCCGACGTACTTCGGATGGTTGGCGATCTCATGCAGCAGCCAGGGTTCATAGGGCGTGGCCCAGGGGACAAAGGAGGGCTCCAACGCGTGCGCGATGGCGGGCAGGGTGATGTGCTCCGCGATCTCGAAGTAGGCGTCGCGCCGCGCCTCCGGCCCGAGTTGGTTGAGCAGGCGCGAGGTCATGATCATGACCTCGCCGTTGTCGTATTGCTGGGCGATGTCGAGCAGCGGGTGGTAGCGCTCCGCTTTGAAGACGCTGTCGTTCTCCGCGCCGCGGGCAGTGACGCCGGCGATGAAGCGGTCCTCGGGAAAGGCGGCGCGGAAACGTTTGATGACCTCGGCGTAGGTGGCGTCGTCGAGGTCGAAGATGTAGCCGGTGTCGGCGTTGAGCACGAAGACCATTTCGACGCCGTAGTGCGCGCCGCACTGGCGCATCCAGTCGATGCTGCGCACAAAACCGTCCCAGTCCGGCTGGCGGTCCTTGAACGGCAGCAGGGTGGCCACGCAGAGGCGGGCCTTGCTGCGGTGATCGACGAGCGCCTCCTCGGCGGTGTGCGCCCAGGTGGTGGCGCTCCAGGGCGTGTCCGGTTTGAGGTCGGCGGGGTGGGTGATGAGGTCGGGCATGAGTCGTGGGTGCTATAAACGGAAAGCGGCAGGGCGCAAGCGAGGGGAAAGCCTCGGTGGATTGCATTTTGGCTTTTCCATCGCGGGGATTTGCCGGAGCATACGCGCCATGTCCGCGCCCGTGGTCACCCTGGCTCTGCTGCCGCTGGAAAACTTGTCCGGCGCGCGCGCGGACGCGCGGCTGGCGCGGGGTTTCGCGCAGGATTTGATCATGGAACTGGCGCGCTTTCCGGCGCTGGCGGTGATCGCCGCGGACTCCGTGAGCGCGGCCCAAAGCAGCGGCGCTGACGAGCGCGCGCTGGCGCGGCGGCTGGGCGCGCGGTTTTTGCTCAAGGGCAGTGTGCGGCGTGCCGGCAGGATCCTGCGCCTGAGCTTGCAATTGGTGGAAGGGGAAAGCGGGCGGCATTACTGGGCGGGCCGCTACGATGAGGAAAGCCTGCCCACCTTGCAGGACGAGGTGGCGGCCAAGGTGGCGGGCGCGCTGGCGCTGCAGGTGGATCAGTCGCTGCTGGCCGCCTCGCGCCGGCGGCCGGCGGCGACGCTGGAGTCCTACGAGTGCTGGCTGCGCGGCATGGAGTGCCTGCAACGCGGCACGCAAGAGGCGGATGCGGAGGGGCGGCGCTTTTTTGAGCAAGCACTGGCGGGCGACCCGGAGTTTGCCCGCGCCTGGGCGGGCATCTCGCTTTCCCATTTCAACGAGTGGAGTTGTCAGACCTGGCACAAGTGGGAGGAAAAGGAGCGCCTGGCTTACGAGTCCGCCAGCAAGGCGGCGGCGCTCGATCCGGCGGACGCGCTGGCGCAGTTGATCCTCGGCCGCATCGAGCAGTACCGCCGCCAGCACGACCGCGCCGCGCCGCGCCTGCACCGCGCCCTGCAACTCGCGCCCGGCGACGCCAACACCCTGGCGCACCTGGCGCTCTGCTTTTCCATGCAGGGCGAGCACGAGTACGGCTGGGAACTGGCGCGGCGGGCTCTGGAGTTGAATCCACTGTGCCCGCCCTGGTACTATTGCCTCGCCGCGCAGACGCTGTTTCCGCAGCGGCGCTACAGCGAGCAGTTGGAGATGGCGCTGCGGGCGCCGCCGGGCTTGGTGGTGGACGCGCCCGCCTTCCGCGCCGCCTCCTGCGCCTACCTGGGTGACGGCAAACGCGCTTCGGCCTTTCTCGAAGAGCTGCACGAGGACTTCGCGCGCCGCATCTCCCGCGGACGCCAAGCCGGACCGGAGGAGATGCTGCGCTGGATTTTGCATGTGAACCCGTATCGCGAGCAGGCGGACTCGGAGCACCTCGCCGAGGGTCTGCGCCGGGCCGGTCTGACCGGCAAACCCACGCGCGCGCCGCAGCCAGCTCCGGTGCCCTGGCCAGTGGCGAACCTGTTCCGCCGCGAGGCCGGGCTGTGGACGCTGTCGTTTGAGCATGAGGTCGCCCACCTCGCCGACATGCGCGGTCTGCATGATCTGGCGCGGCTGCTCGGCCAGCCTGGCGAGGAAATCTCCTGCCTGGAGCTCGCGGGCGCGGTGCTGCGCGAACGCGGGATGGAGAAGGTGGATGCCAGGGCGTTGCAGGCTTATCGCCAGCGGCTGCGGCAGATTGAAACCGCCGTCGCCGCCGCCTCCCAGGCGGGAAGGACGGACCGCGCCGAGGCGTTGGAGGCGGAACGCGAGGCCCTGCTGGCCGAGTTGAAAAAGGTCACGGGCCTGGGCGGGCGCGGCCGTCAAAGCGGCGGTGCCGCCGAGCGGGCGCGCACCACGGTGGCCTGGCGCATTCGGCACGCGCTCAAAAAAATCGCTGCCGCCCATCCCGCCCTGGGCCGGCACTTGCAGAACTCGGTGCGCACCGGCGCCGCTTGCGTCTATCAACCGGAGCGAACTGTTGAATGGCATGTTTGAGGAAAAAAAATCACCGCCTCACATTGTGCGGCGGCGGCTCACGCCAACGGAATGAAACCCAAACCGTATGAGACACCCTGCCCTTCCCCAATTCAGCGACACCGTCTTCCTCACCGATGGCGGCATGGAAACCACCTTGATCTTCCACCATGGCATTGAGCTGCCCGAGTTCGCCTCCTTTGTCCTGCTGCAAGATCTTGCCGGCCAGGCCCTCCTTCGGCGCTACTACCACATCTACACGGAAATGGCCCGCCGCCACCGCATGGGTTTCCTGCTGGAAAGCCCCACCTGGCGCGCCAGCGCGGACTGGGGGCAAAAACTCGGCTTTGACGACCAAGCCCTCGCCGCCATCAATCGCGAGGCCATCGGCCTCATGCACGAGTTGCGCGAGGCGTTTGAAAGCCCGGAGACACCGATGGTCATCAGCGGCAACCTCGGCCCGCGCGGCGACGGCTACCAGCCTGGTGCGATCATGAGCGTGGCCGAGGCGGCGCGTTATCACACCGCCCAGATGCGCGCGTTGCGTGACGCGGGCGCCGACCTCATCAGCGCCTTTACTTTGAATTACCTCGAGGAGGCGCTCGGCATCGCGGACGCCGCCGCCGCGCTCGACATGCCCGTGGTGCTTTCCTTCACCGTCGAGACCGATGGCCGCCTGCCCACCGGGCAGACGCTCGGCGCGGCCATCGCGATGGTCGATCAGCGCGCGGCGCGGCCGCCTTTGTATTACATGGTGAACTGCGCCCACCCGGAGCACCTGGGCGATGCGTTCGAAGGCGACGCCAACTGGACAGAGCGAGTGCGCGGCCTGCGCGCCAACGCCTCCCGCCGCAGCCACGCCGAGCTCAACGACAGCCCTGACCTGGACGAGGGCGACCCGGACGCCCTCGGCAATGAATGTCGCGCGCTGGCGGACAAGCTGGGCGGGATCAACGTCATCGGCGGCTGCTGCGGCACGGATCACCGCCACGTCGAGTCGATGGCGCGCGCCTGGACAAGGCAAGGCGGACCGCCTGCTTGAGGTTTCATGCTTTTACCTTGACGCGTGCTGGCGGAGGGGCTGATAATGCGCGCTGGGTCGGAACGTCGTTCCACCCGGCACTCTCACCTCTCAAGACTAGCATCTCCCATGATTAACGGAGTCTCTTACCGAATGCGTTCCGGCCTTCTCTCCTGCTGCCTGATCGCCCTGGCCGCCGTCCAACCCGCCGCCAGTTTTGCCCAGGCTCCCGCTGAGGCGGCGGCATCGGTGCAAATCGTCCGCCGCATCCAAATCCAGTTCACCGGCGCGCAAAGCCTCGACGAGGCGCGGGTGCGCGCCCAGATGTCCCTGCGCGAGGGCGAGGCCTACTCCGATGAAAAAGTGGAGCGGGACATCCGCAGCCTTTTCGCCACCGGCGCCATCGAGGACGTGAACATCCGCGCCGTCGATGTCAGCGGCGGGGTGAACGTCATCGTCAGCATCACCGGCCGCGGCGCTGTTGGCGGCATTTCCTTCCTGGGCAGCTCGCTTTTTGACGATGCCCGCCTGCGCAAGGAGATCGAGGTCAAACCGGGCGACCCCGTGGATGAGGCCAAGCTCGCCGCCGCCCAGCAGAAAATCCGCGAACTCTATTCCAAACGCGGCTACAGCGACGTGCTTGTCACTTACAGCACCCAGCCTGACAGCCGCGAGGGGTTCACCGCCGTCATCTTCAACATCGCCGAGGGCGCGCGCGGCATCATCAATGACATCCGTTTCGAGGGCAACACGGCCATCAAGGACAGCAAGCTGAGCAAGGTGCTGAAGAGCAAAAAGAAAAGCTTCTGGCGCCTCTGGGGCAAGAAAGGCAAGCTCGACAACGAAGCCCTGCAAGAGGACATCAAAGCGGTCGAATACGCCTTTCAGGACGAGGGTTACGTCTATGCCAAGGTCGTCGAAGTCCGCCGCGAACCGGTGAAAGACGACCGCATCGACCTCGTCTTTGTCATCATTGAGGGGGACAAATACGACGTCACGGAGGTGGCGCTGGACGGCGTCACCATTTTCTCCCAGGACGAGCTCGCGCCCGGCATCGTCACCGAGGCCGGCTTCCCCTACTCCGGCAAGCTGGTGCGCCAGGATGAAAAAATGATCCAGGACTACTATGGCTCCCGGGGTTACGCGGATGCCCGCGTGGAGACCAGCCTGCTCTCCGGCGGCCCCAATCAGGTGAAAGTCGTCTATCGCGTGACCGAGGGTGAGAAGTCCTACATCCGCAAGGTCAACATCGCCGGCAACACCGTCACCCAGGACCGGGTCATCCGCCGCGAGTTCCCCTTCGCGCCGGGCGAGGAACTCAACACCGTCAAAATGGAGGCGGGCAAGAACCGCCTCAACAACATGAACTACTTCAGCAGCGTGGACATGCGGGCGGTGGACACCGGCGCGGCCGGTTTCAAGGACATCAACGTCGATGTCGTCGAGCAGTCCACCGGCACCATCAACTTCGGCGCCGGTTTCAGCTCCATCGACAGTTTGGTGGGCTTTCTTGACCTCACCCAGACCAACTTTGACATCACCGACTGGCCCAGCTTCCGCGGCGCCGGCCAGCGCTTCAACATGAACGCCCGCTTCGGTCTCGAGCGCCGCGATTTCAGCATGTCGCTGACCGAGCCCTGGTTCCTCGGCCAGAAGCTCTCCTTCACCACCGCGCTTTTCTACCGCAACCTGTTCTTCCTGTCCGACCAGTTCGACCAGACCGAGGCCGGCGGCTCGCTCGGCCTGCGCAAGCCCCTCGGTCAGCACGCTTACTTCGACATCACCTACACCCTGCAAAACATCACCATCGATGACATCGACCCCAACGCCTCCGACATCATCAAGGCCGAGGAGGGCGATTATCTGCAAAGCAAGGTGGACATGACCTTCGTGCACGACACCCGCGACAGCTTCTTCATCCCGCGCAAAGGCCACAAGCTGGAGTTCGGCCTGATGGGCTCAGGCAGCTTCCTCGGCGGCGACGCCGATGCTTACGGCCTCAACTTCAACGGCGCCCAGTACATCAACCTGCCCGGCGACACCATCCTCAGCTTCGAGGGGTCCGTCCGCACCGTGGACGGCTGGGGGGACGGCAATGGCGTGCCGATCTTCGAGCGGCTCTTCCTCGGCGGCGCCAACAACCTGCGCGGCTTCGACTTTCGCGAGGTCGGTCCCAAGGATGAAAACGGCGAGCCCATCGGCGGCGGCACCTCCGCCTACCTGACCACGGAGTTCACCTTCCCGATTTTTGAGAAAGTGCGCGGCGCCGTGTTCTATGACGTTGGTTTCGTCAATCTCGACGCCTACGACTTCTCCACCACCGATTTCAATTCCAACGTCGGCATCGGTCTGCGCCTCTTCCTGCCCATCGGCCCGATCCGGGTGGACTTCGGTATTCCGACCAAATCGGACGAGTTCAACGACTCCAGCGGCCGCTTCCAATTCAACGTCGGCTACAAATTCTGACACACAAACGCCGAGCCAGCGGCGTTGCCACTTTACGGAGGCAGTCATGCCGGCATCCCCGAGCGGGCGCAGTTTCCGTTTGTGCCCTCCCCAATCTGATCCATTCTGCCCACCCCACATGAAATCCATCCTCGCCGCCCTCTTCCTTGCCAGCGCCCTCGCCGGCCACGCCGCCGACTTGAAATTCGGGGTCGTTGACATGCAAAAAGCCTTTGCCGAATTCCACAAAACCAAGGACGCCTCCGCCAAGTTCAAGGAAAACGTGGACAAGGCCACCCAGGAGGTCAACGACCGCTGGGCCGTGTACAAAAACATGCTGGCGGACATCCAAAAACTGCAAAAACAAGCCCAGGATCCCATCCTGACCGCCGACGAACGCGCCAAGCGCGGCGCCGAACTGCAGGAAAAGGTCAAGGAGGTGCGCGCGCTGGAACAGGAGATTGGCGAATTCCAAAACCGCCGCCAGGGCCAGCTCAAGCAGGAGGACGCCCAAATCCGCAAAGGTCTGTACGAGGAAATCCTGGTCGTGGTGAAAGACAAGGGCAAGGCCGATGGCTACGACTTCGTGTTCGACAAATCCGGCATGAGTCTCTCCACCGTGCCAGTGCTGCTTTATTACAAGGACGCCGTTGATTTCACCGACGAGGTCGTTGTCGAACTGAACAAGGACGCGCCCGCCGGCGAGGCGGCGAAATAAAGAGCCGCGCCACATGTTGAGTCTCTCAGGGCGCGTCGATGCTTCGTCGGCGCGCTTTTTTTATTCTCCCGAAACCTCATGACCGAAAACGAACCGCGCACGATCAACCTGGGCAAACTCGCCGCGCTCGTGGGTGGGCATGTCCTGGCAGGCGCGCCGGAGACGCCCCTCACGGGATTGAACTCAATCAGCGAGGCCGGGCCGGGGGAAGTGACCTTTCTCGGCAATCCACGCTACGCGCCGTTCTTGGCTGCCAGTCAGGCGGCGGCGGCGCTGGTGCCGCTGGACTTCACCGGTGACGCCGGCGGCATGGCCCTCATCGCCGTGGAAAACCCCACGCTCGCCTTCTCCCTGGTGATCCGGCATTTCGGCCCGTCGCGCCGCGCGGCCCGCTTCGGCGTGCATCAAAGTGCCGTGGTGGAGCCCGGCGCCCGCTTCGATCCCGCGCAGGTCAGCATCGGTCCCGGCGCCTACCTCGGCGAAGGGGTCACGCTTGGCCGCGGCACCATCATTCACGCCAATTGCAGTTTGGGCGACGGCGTGGTCCTCGGCGAGGACTGCGAATTGCATCCCAATGTCGTCATTCGCGAGCGCTGCCTGCTCGGCTCCCGCGTCGTCATTCACAGCGGCGCCGTCATCGGCAGCGACGGCTTCGGCTACGAGACGGTGGCGGGCCGGCATCAGAAGATCGAGCAGGTCGGCATCGTGCAGATCGACGACGATGTCGAGATCGGCTCCTGCACCACCATCGATCGCGCCCGCTTCGGTCGCACCTGGATTGGGGAGGGCACCAAAATCGACAACCTCGTTCAGATCGGCCACAACTGCGTGCTCGGAAAACACTGCGTCATCGTCTCCCAGACCGGCATCTCCGGCAGCACCCGCCTGGGCGACTATGTGACGATGGGTGGCCAAGTCGGCGTGGCCGGTCATCTCGAAATTGCCTCCCGCGTGATCCTGCTCGCCAAATCCGGCGTCACCAAAAGCATCCGCGAACCCGGCGCCTACACCGGTTACCCCGCCCGTCCGCTGATGGAGGGCCGCAAGATCCTCACCTATCCCGCGCGCGTGCCGGAGTTGCTGGAGCGCGTCAAAAAGCTCGAGCAACGCCTTGCCCAGCTCGAAGCTGGCCGCTGAGTGTCCGCGCGCTCGGTCGGCAGGCGACTCATCTGAACCGCACGAATTTCTTTCAGCCAGCGCCACCTCAAACACCCGCACGGCTGCGGGTCCAGCGTGCCAGCGCCAAGTTGCGGGCCGTGACACGGCAAACCGAGAGCCGCCCGATCTTGGAGCGCATTGGCCGCATCCTGCGGCATTGGCAACGCAAGGGGCGGCACTTTCCCAGCAGCCAGATGGGCAAGGCCGTCAACTACACGCTGAGCGTCTGGGACGGCTTGAGCGTGTTCATCGAAGACGGACGGGTCGAACCGGAGCGAAGCGGATTCACCCCGGAGAGCGCAGCGCGGTGCTGGCGCGCATCCGACCGGGCGGGAATCTGGCCACGGCGCCGGCGCTGGTGGCGCTGCTGTGAATGTCATTTCACCGGTAGCCGCATCCGCGCCAGCACGTCCGCACAGTCCTGCGCGCTGAGCACCGCCTCCAGGCCGTCCGGCATCAGCGAGAGCTGCAGGGTTTTCGTCTCCTTGATTTCGCCGCGCGGCACGGCGATCTCCACGCCACCAGCCAGGCGCAGGGTGAGGTGATGCGGGGTTTCCGCGGCCAGCAGGCCGGCTACCACCGTGCCGTCTTTCTTGCGCACCTCGGTCACCGCGTTGCGTTCCTCGACGGCGCGGTTGGGATCGAAGATCGCCTCGATGATTTGCTCGGTGGGTTTGGCGGCCACGGTGGCGAGATCAGGGCCGAGTTCCACGCCTTGCCCGCCCAGTTGATGGCAGGCCATGCAGGCGCGTTGATAGGTGGCCTCGCCACGCGTCGCGTCGCCTTCCAAACCGGCCATCTCCTGAAGGTAACGGGCGACCACCTTTTGGCGGTCCGGGTTGACATTGGTGATGACCGGGGCGGCCGCCACCGGTGACGCGGCTTTGACGGAGGGGAACCAACCCGCCAATTCCTCCGGATGAATGGCATCGCTGCCCGCCGCCACCAGCGCCGCGCCGCGCGCGCGTGGATGCGCCGATTGCAAAGCTGCGACCAAGCCCTCCGCCTGAGCCTCATCAAGCAGGTGCGCCGTCCACAGCATCTGCAAACGCGCGGCTTCATCCGTGGTGTCGCGGGCAAGCTGGCGCAACTCCACGGCGCGTGCGGGATCGGCCTGCTCCAGCAACAAGCGCTGGGCGGTGTCGCGTTGCCAGCGCACAGGAGAGGCCAGCGTGTTGACCGCGTCTTGAGTCGCGATCCGCACCGGCTTGGCAGGCTTGTCGCCCGTCCGGCTGATGCGATAAAGGCGCCCCATGTCCTCGCCGGCGCGCAAATCGAGTCCTTTGGCCAGCTCCGCCGGAATCCACTCTGGATGCTCCAGCACGAGCCGGTACATGTCGGCCACATAAAGCGCCCCATCCGGGCCGGGGCGCGCGAGCACGGGCCGGAACCAGTTGTCCGTGGAGGCGATGAACTCGCGCGCCGTGTCCTCGGGATGCCGCGTGCTGCGGATGGGAAACGGCTCGTAATCGAGTTGTTCGCGCCGCACCAGGTTGTTCTGCGGCTCGCAGACCAGCAGCCAGGTTTCCGCGTCTTGACGCCAGGGCATCGGCGAGCAGCCGGCGGTCAGCGTGCGGGTGGCGTCCGCCCAGTTGAAGCGCCGCTGCGGCGGGGCCACGGGGAACACGGTCTTGTCCTCGTTGGTGATCGCGCGCAGCGTTTTGGCGACCCGTTCCGGGTGTTGTTCCAAGTAGGCCAGCGGCAGAAAATAATGCCAGGCCACGGTGCTGTTGTTGTTGCCAAACCAGTTGCCGTAGTCATCGCGCCAGCGACCAAACTGCGTGCGCCCCGCCTCCAACCGAAACTCGCCGCTGTCAGGATGGATGCGAAAGTCGTTGGTGCCGAGTTTGAGGCGACGGCCCGTTTTCACCACGAACAACTCGCCGCCGCTGTCGCCATTGGCGCCGTAGAGCCAGCCATCGAGCCCGAGGCAGAAGCCGTTGACCAAATGCTGCGGATTGCCCTCGGTGAAGCCGGTCACCCAGGTCTCGCGCTGGTCACAGACGCCGTCGCCGTTGGTGTCGCGCGCATAAAAAATGTCAGGGATGTTTGCCACAAAGACGCCGCCGCGCCAGCAGGCCAGGCCGGTGGGATGCTGCAAGCCGTCGAGAAACAGCGTGGCCTTGTCATAGACACCGTCGCCATCGCGGTCCTCCAGGATTTTGACGCGACCGCTTTGCAGTTCAGACACCTTGCCCTGGCCCACCGCGCCATCGCGCGTCGTCTCACCCGGTGCGAAGGGATAGTCGCCCATCTCCACCACCCACAGGCGCCCGCGCTCGTCCCAGTCAAAAAACACCGGGTCGCGCACGAGCGGTTCCGCCGCCACCAGCCGCGCCTCCCAGCCCGGCGCGGTTTGCAGGCTGCGCAGGGATTGCTCCGGTGATTGCGGCGGCGGACCGGGCACACGCAGCAGGTCGCTGAACGGGAGGCGGTGTTCTTTATCGGGTGCGCGCACTAGCATGGCGCCGTTTTCAAAAACAACCTCGTTCTCGCCGCCGTCCGCGCGCGCGATCAACGGCAGGCTGTTGGCATCGCCCGCCGCGCCCTCGCGCAGCACCTGCGTCCAGCCCACCTTCCAATCCACATGCTTCGCCTCCACCGGATTGAAAAGATAAACGCCGTAGCCCTGCGGGTTGGAAATAATGAGGTCGTCATGGCCGTCGCCATTGAGATCGGCAAAGCGCGCGCCGCCTTGCTTCGCCAGCGCGGGAAGCTCGTGCGCCGTCGTGTCCGCGCCCGGCAACGGCGCGGCAAGCAGAACACCCAATAAAAGCAGACGCATCCGCACAATACGTCGCGCGCGGTCGTCCTCTGACAGCGACGATTCTCAGGTCAAGACATCAAACCAGTCACAATCGTCCCGCCATCGCGTTTCCTCGGCGTCATGAAAACCAACCTGTTTCTTGTCTTTCTGCTAGCCATGCTCTGCGGAGCCCATTTGCCCGCCGCCGAGCCGTTCCTGGAAAAGCAGCATCTCTTCGAGGTCGGCGACGACCCAACCTATCACATCTACCACATCCCCGGCATTGTCGTCACCGCCAAGGGCAGCGTGCTCGCCTGGTGCGAGGCGCGCACCGGCGGCGGCGACTGGTCGGACATCCGCATTCTATTGCGCCGCTCCACCGATGACGGAAAAACCTGGAGCGCCCCGCAAAGCATCGCCGACGTGCCGGGACCGAAAAAGAAAAACGCCTTCGCCCTCCAGCTCAAAAACATTGATCCGGCGCAGGTGACCTACAACAACCCGGTGCTCATCGCCGACAAGGACGGCAGCGTTCACATGCTTTTCTGCCTGGAATACGAGCGTGTGTTTTATCAGCGCAGCGCGGACGACGGCCTCACCTGGAGCCAGCCGGTGGAGATCACCGCCACCTTTGACGCCTTCAAAAAAGACTACGACTGGAAAGTGCTCGCCACCGGCCCCAACCACAGCATCCAGCTCAGAACCGGCCGCCTGGTCGTGCCGGTCTGGCTTTCCACCGGCACCGGCGGCAACGCCCACCGCCCGAGCGTCACCGCCACCATCTACAGCGACGACCAGGGCAAAACCTGGCACGCGGGCGAGATCGCCGTGCCCTGCACCGACGAGTGGATCAACCCGAACGAGACCGTCGCCATCGAACTCAACGATGGCCGTGTCATGCTCAACGTGCGCAACGAATCGACCACGCACCGCCGCCTCGTCACCACCAGCCCGGATGGCGCCACCCAGTGGAGCGAGCCGAGATTCGACGCGGCCCTGCTCGAACCCATCTGCATGGCCGGCATCACGCGTTATGAGCACGGCGGCCAAAGCCTCATTCTCTTCTCCAATCCTCACAACCTCGAAGGCGGCCGCGGCGGCGAGCCGCTGCCGGGCAAAAGCCGCGACCGCAGAAATCTCAGCGTCAAAATCAGTGAGGACGAAGGCCAGACGTGGCGGTCAAGCAAGGTGCTCGAACCCGGACCGAGCATGTACTCCGACATCGCCGTCACCCAGGCGGGCACCATTCTCTGCTTCTATGGCAGCAGTTCAAAACCCGGCTTTGCCGGCAGTCAGCTCACGCTGGCGCGGTTTAACCTGGAGTGGCTGATGGAAAACTGAGGTGATGTGGAGCGCGCCGCTGGCTCGCCGAATGATGGATTTGAAACTTGGCGGCCGGGCCGGTCGCGCCACGAAGAGGACTCAGCGGTAGCGCATCAGGCTGCGCAGGTAATCGCGGGCGTGGTCCGACTGCGGGTTCTCGAAGAAGGCGGCCGCAGGCGCGCTTTCCTCCACCCTGCCCTCAGCCAGGAACACCACCCAGTCCGCCACTTGCCGGGCAAAGGACACCTCATGCGTGGCGAGCACGATTTGCTGGCCTTCCTCCGCCAGCTCGCGAATCACATCGAGCACCTCGCCGGTCATCACCGGGTCGAGCGCGGAGGTCGGCTCGTCCATCAGCAGCAGGCGAGGCTTCGGCGCGAGCGCGCGGGCGATGGCGGCGCGCTGCTGCTGGCCGCCGGAGAGTTGCGCGGGTTTTTTGTGCGCGTGCGCGGAAAGGCCCAGCCGTTCAAGCAATTCCAGCCCGCGCTGCCGGGCTTGTTCCGCCGGCTGGCCATGCACTTCGCGCAGCGGCAGCGCCACGTTTTCGAGCGCGCTCAGATGCGGGAAAAGATTGTAGCCCTGGAACACAAAGCCGTTGCGCCTCCGCTCCACACGCGCGCGCCGCTCGTCGCCCGGCAGCTCCGTGCCATCGACACGCAGGCGGCCGCCATCCGCCGGCAGCAGGCAGCCGAGCAGGCGCAGCAAGGTCGATTTGCCGCCGCCGGAAGGCCCGAGCAAGGCCGCCACCCGGCATTCGGCGGGCGTGTCAAAGCTCGCGCCCGCCAGCGCTTGGAAATCGCCGAAGCGCTTCACCACCGACTCCGCCTCAAGTCTCATAGTGGAACCTCCTTTCCAGCCATTGCGCCCAGCGCGACAGCGGCAGCGTCACCAGCAGGTAGGCCACCGCCAGCGGGATGTACCCCTCCAGCGCCGTGTAACTGGCCGAGTTCAAAATGCGCACTTGCTGCACCAGTTCCTCGATGCCGATCACCGAGAGCAGCGACGAGTCCTTGATCAGCGACACCAACTGCCCCGCCGTGCCCGGCAGCGCGCGCCGCAGCGCCTGCGGCAGGATCACAAAGCGATAGGTTTGCAGCGGGTCAAAACCGACCGCGCGCGCGGCCTCGCGCTGGGAAGCGCCGATGCTCTCGACCGCGCCGCGAAAAATCTCCGCCAGATAAGCGCCTTCAAAAAGCCCCAGCAAAAGCATGCCCACCAGCACCGGCTCGCGCACTTGCAGGGCCTGCGCCACGATGTAGTAGCCGAGGAGCAGTTGCACCAGCAGGGGCGTGCCGCGCACCACCTCGACGATGCCGCCGCACAACATCCGCAGCGCCAGCCAGGGCGCGCGCCGGCCCGCCATCAGCAGCATGCCCACCAGCAGACTGACCGCCATCGCGCCGGCGGCGATGCCGAGCGTCAGCGCCCAGCCTTTGAAAAACTGCGTGCGGTAATTCCAAGCCGCGCGCCAGTTCCACTCATACTGCACCGAGGAAAACAGCAAATGCACCGCCAGCGACACCCCCAGCAAAAGCAGCACCCCGACCAGCATCTGCCGCCCTGGTGAAGGGGCGTTGGTTGTTTTTGGCATCGGCTCGCTTTCCTGCACGCGGCAGGTTGCGCGCGGGTGCCCGCTTGGCAAGCGCGGCTTTGCCGGCCGCTTGGCAAAGCACGCAGCGTGACGCCTACTTTTCCGCCTCGCCCGTCATCGGCACGAACCGCACGGGCAGGACGGATTGGCGACGCAGGGTGCCGTCGCTTTGTTTTTCGAGGAGAATCAACTCTTGCGAGCGGCGGTCGCCGACCGGGATGACCATGCGGCCGCCGGGGCGCAACTGATCGATCAATGGCTGCGGCACATTTTCAGGCGAGCAAGTGACCATGATGGCGTCAAAGGGCGCGGCTTCCGGCCAGCCGGCATAGCCGTCGCCGATGCGCAGATGGATGTTTTCATGGCCGTTGGCGCGCAGCACGCGCGCGGCCTCGCGGCCCAGTGGCTCGATGATCTCAATCGAGAACACCTCGGCACCGAGCGCGGCCAGCACGGCGGCTTGGTAGCCGCTGCCGGTGCCGATTTCGAGCACCTTTTCGCCCGGCTTGGGATCGAGCGTGGCGGTCATGAGGGCGACGATGTAAGGCTGCGATATGGTCTGGTCGTGACCGATGGGAAGCGGCCGGTCCTCATAGGCATAAGCGCGCAGATGAGCCGGCACAAAAAGATGCCGCGGCACCGTGCGCATCGCCTCCAGGACGCGTGTGTGGGTGAGGTCACGACCGGGCGCCGTGAGTTGCGTGTCCACCATGCGCGCGCGCTGGCGGCGGAAGAAGTCCTCGTCCTCAGGCGGTGTGTCGCCCGAGCAAGCGCCAAGGGTGGTCATGACCAGGAGCGCGTGGAGGGCGCGTTTCATGCCGGTTCACGGCTGGGGTTTGCTGTCGGCGGGCGCGGGTGGCTTTTCAGCGGTCAGCCAGGTGTCCAGACGCTTGCGGAAGAGATCCACCGGCAGGGCGTAGGTGCTGATGCGGTCGGCGCGGGCGATGTTGATGCCGATGGCGCGGCCTTGCAGGTCAAAGAGCGGGCCGCCCATGTCGTGTGGATTGAGCGGCAAGTCGTGCTGGAGCACGGAGGGGAAGTCGTCGGTGCGGATGGAGACACCGCCGTTCGCGTAGTCCTCGCCCTGGAAATTCGCCATCACCCGCGCGCGGCTGGCGAGCCGGACACGCCGCGCGATCTCCTGGCCGTCGCGCAGCAGGCGCAGCATGATTTCCTCCCCCGGCTGGCGTTTGCGCACGAGGTTGTTGACGCTCTCCATGCCGAGCACGGGCTGGCCGGCGACTTCGATGAGGATGTCCTTGGCGCGCAGGCCGGCGGCGAGAGCCGGGCTGTCGTCGGCAACGGCGGTGATGAGCACGCCGGAGGGATGGGGTCCCGCCGGATCGCGCGGCGGCTCGGCCATGGTGATGCCCATGGCGGCGCCCTGGCCGGGAATGGGGCGGCGCGCGGCGCTGAGCACGCCGAGGCGCGGTTGCGATTGCCAAAGCGGCTGGGCTTTGGCTTCGGCCTGGCGCGTCAAGGCCGGGGCGAACAACCATTCCCCGAGCGTGGCCGGCGTTTTATCAGCCCAGTGCACTGGCGAAAAAACCACCGCGCTCTCGCCCGGCAAAGCCTGGCCGAGCACGAGGTCGAGCTTCACGTCGCGCTTAACCTCGCGCACCTTCAGGGCCTGGTCGCCGGAACCGAGGCGCAGTTGCAGCTTGTCGAGCCGCGCCACCTCGGAGGCCTTGGTCAAAAAGTGGCCCTCCTTGCTGACCACGGTGACTGCGGAAACGGGTTTGCCTTTGCTATTCTGAAGCCAGCCGCTGTGCGGGGCGGCGCGCTCCTCCAACCCGCCCAGCAGACCGCTCGTCTGCGGACCGTTGAGCAGGGGCAGCGGCAGCAGCGAGTCCGGCAGCTTGAGCAGGCGGCTCTCAGCGGCCTGGCTGATGCCCGCGAGCAAACCCAGCGCGATGCCGGAGCGGATCAGGCGGATTGACCCACGGCGCGTCATGGTTTGGCCTCCTTTGCTTTGTTCTTCGTTGCGGATGGCGGGGGCGGTGCCTCCTCTTTCTCCACCGGTTTTGATCCGAGCTTCACCTCAAGCAAACGCTCCACCTCGCCCCGGCGGATTTTCAGCGTGATCAAATCGCCCGGCGCGCGCTGGCGCACCACGGCGGCAAAATGACGGTCGTCGAGCAAGGTCTCGCGATTGAGCTCCAGCAGGCGGTCGCCCGCGCGCAGGCCGGCCTTGGCGGCGGGGGAATCAACCAGCACCTCGCCCACCTCCAACGGCGTTTGATCGTCCGTGACCGCGAGCACCGCCACGCCCAGATAACCGCCGCTGCCAGTGGCCCAGGTTTGGATGACTTCGTTGCCTTTAAGACGCTCCCAGGAGCGGAGGAAGGGCGCCATCGAGACATGCACGTTTTGGTTGCGCTCGGACATGATCTGGCTGTGGATGCCGATCAGTTTGCCGTGCAGATCGAAGAGCGGACCGCCGGAGTCGCCGCCCATGAGCACGCAATCGGTCTCCAGGCTGTTGGCTTTTTGTTTGAGCACGCGCCCCACGCGCAGCACCGGCCCGCGCGCCTCGTCCCAGCCGCCGGGATGCCCGAGCGCAAAGCACCATTGCCCCTGGCTGACGCGGCCAACATCGCGCTCCACCTCCACGAAAGGCCACACGCGTTTGCGATCCCGCATCTGCGCCAGACCGGCGTCGGTTTTTTCATCGAGACCGAGCGCGGTGGCGATCACCTTTTCGCCATCCGGCAGCACCACGCTGAGGCGCGCGCCGGGCCGCATGGTGACGTGGGCGGCGGTCAAAATGAGGCCGTCGGGCGAGACGATGACCCCGCTGGCCGTGCCGTCACCATTGCGCAGCGTGACCAGAGAGCGCCCCACCTGCGGCAGATGCGTCTGCACGGTTTTTTGCACTTCCAACAACGCCTGCAAATTCAACGCCGGCGCGGCCGGCTCCGCGCTGGCCGGCAGCACGGCCATCAGCGAAGCCGCCAGGGCAAAAAGGAGCCGGGGAGAACGGGGCATGATGAATAAGATACGTCGCGCGGTGAAAAAGTTCAACGCGAGTTGGCGGCCGTTTTTCGCGAAAAGACGGTGTTTAAGCCGCGTCCCCAGGCGCCACAGGCAGGCGCAAGCGGAACTCGGCGCCACGGCCGGCAGGTGGATGATGCGTCAGGCTGCCGCCAAGCTCGCGCGCCAGGCGCCGGCACAGCGCCAGACCGAGGCCGACGCCGGGGGCGCTGTGGGCGGCTTCACTGGCGGATTTGCTGAAGGGCTGGAAGAGCTTGCGCCTGGCCTCGGCGGAGAGGCCGGGTCCGTGATCGCGCACGGCGATGACGAGGGACCGGCCATCGCGCCGCGCGCTCAGCAGCAGCTCTTTCGGGTCGGAGTCGGGCGCGGCGTATTTGCAGGCGTTGTCGGTGAGATTGAAAAGGACTTGCTCCAGGGTCATCGGGTCCACGCGCAGCGCGGCGGCGCGCGCGTTGTCGTCCGCGTCCACGCTCAACTCAAGCCCGGCCTGGGCGCAGCGCTCGTGCAGGCGCGGTGTCACCCGCTCCAGCAGCGCCGCCACCGCGATGTCTTCCAAACGCACCGCCGCGCGTCCGCGTTCGATGCGGGAGAAGGACAGCACGTTTTCGACGAGGTGCGTGAGGCGGGTGGACTCCTCGCACAAGGTGCGCAGGTAGTCTTTCCGCCGCGCGGGCTCGGCCACGATGTCATCGGCCAGCATCTCCGAGTAAAGCTGAAAGGTGGTCAGCGGCGTGCGCAGCTCATGGGTCACAGCGGAGACGAAGGCCGCGCGCCGCGCGCTCAACTGCATGGCGCGGTGCAGCACCAGGGCGATCGCCACCGCCGCCGCCAGCAGGCAGCCCCAGGCCAGCAGCAGCGCGGGTTTCAGCACAGAGTGGTTGGCCACGCCCTCCACCGGCACGACGCCCGGCACCAATCGCACGGGCAGGGAAACCAATGCCATCCAGTCGTCGCGCTCGACATCGGGAAGCGGTTCCAGCGTCATGTTCGGCAGCAGATCCCGCGCCGCCTCGATCAGGCGCGCTTGCAGCAGCGGCCAGTCGAGCCAGACGCCTTGCAGCCGGGTCTGGCCGTTGGCGCTGGCTTGGCGCAGAAGAAGGAGCTCAGCACCGGCCCACATCGCCCGCATGTCACCGGCCTGGGCAAGCTGGCGAGTCACATTGATTCGGTCTCGATCAGCCTCTGCCGCGTCCTTGCCGGCAAATGGATCGGCCCTGCGTAGCGCCTGCGGTGGAGCGTTCGCCAGCTTTTCCGTTTGGATATTTTGCTGCACCACCTGCGAGCGTTGCACCAGCTCCCGGTTGCTGGCTTTCCATTGCTCATCGGCGGCCTTGCTTTCCAGCATGGCGGGGGGCGGCGGGGCGGCGGAGAGGCTCGTTTGCAAATCGGGATGCCGTTGCAGCAACGCCTGCAATTCCGCCAGCCGCTCCGCCGCCAGCGCGGTTTGCGGACTCGTCACATACCAGGCCGCCGCCACTTCCTTCTGCGCCCCCGCCGGCACTTGCGGGCTGCACACGACCGCGCCGTCCCCCGCCTTTTCAAAATGCAACCGCACCAGGTCGGGCAGGTTGTCGAACAGAGGCGAGGGCAGCAACGCGCGGCCCGGCGGCAGGGGTGCGCCGGCGTTGACGATCAAATCCTCCGGCTGATAAAAGGACTGGTAATGATGCGGCGGGCGCGCGTTCTCGCGAATCATGAGCGCGCCCGCCACCGCCTCCATGCGCCACAGCGCCAGCCGGATTTTTTCCTGAACTTGCGCCTCCTCCGCGGCTTGCCGGCGCTGCTCGTCCATCGCCAAGGCGCGCCGCGTGATGGACAGCACGGCGCCGGTGAACACCGCCAGGCAGAGCGTGAACAGCAGCCAGTGAATCCAGGGGCGGCTCATGGTGTTTTCGTCTCCGCCACCAGCATATACCCGCAACCGCGCACGGTCAGCAGGAACTTCGGAGCGCCGCCGTCATCGCGCAGCTTGGCGCGCAGGTGAGCCACGTGCATGTCAATGGTGCGCGTCTCCTGCCCGCGCGGCTCGATGCGCCAGACGCGGCGCAGCAGTTCCTCGCGCGAGATGGCGCGCCCGCAGTGCGCGGCCAGATAAGCGATCAGCGCCGCCTCGCGCTCGGACAACTCGGCGCGGGCGCCGTCCGCGTAGCGCAGCTCCAGCCGCTCCAAGTCCGCGACACCGCCGGGGAAGGCCAGCGCGCCGTTGACCTCGCGCGGCCGCTCCGGCGACCGGCGCAGCACCGCCTCCACCCGCGCCAGCAGTTCGCGCACGCTGAAGGGTTTCACCACGTAATCATCGGCGCCAAGGCGCAGACCCTTGATCCGGTCCGCCTCCTCGCCGCGCGCGGATAGAATGATGACCGGCGTGCCCGCACGGTGCTCGCCAAGGGCGCGCAGGATGTCGAAGCCGCTGTGATTGGGCAGCACCAGGTCGAGCAGCACCAGATCAAACCGGGCGCGCAAGGCCTGGTCCATGCCAGCCACGCCCTCCGCCGCCTCCAGCACCTCATGCCCGGCAAAGCGCAGCGCGTCGGCGACCCCGCGCCGGATGGCGCTGTCGTCCTCGATGACCAGAATCGTTGGCATGACCAGTCGTGTTCCTGTCTTGGCTAGAAGTTCATGCGGGTTAGCCTGATGATTCGGCTTGAGATGAGGACAAAGTCATTTTGGAACTCGTGATTTTACCCTCCATGATTTTGTCCATGAAATAAGAACGAATCAATCTTGCCGGCATTATTTCTGAACTTCAGTTCCGCTCATCGGCAGGCGGGTGCTGCGCACATCGAGCAGAGGCCCGAGTTCGAAGACGTTCTGGTAGCCGTAGGAGCGCAGCGTCACCAGGGTGTGCACGTTCAGCGAGGCGGCGGGAGACTTGGAGGCCATCGCCACCGGGCTGCCCAGGAAGTTGTTGTTGCAGTAGATGAGGATCTTGGTCCGCTGGTCCGGGATGAGCTTTTGCAGCGCCTCCTCGGTGAAGTCGGGCAGACTCAGGTTGACCGCGCCGGTGAGGTGCCGCAGCGCAAACATCGGACCGCTGCGCGCGTCCAGCAGCACCACGCCGGGTTCCCGCATCGCCTTGAGAAACGCCTCCTCGGTAAGGCGTCGCTGCGCGCGCTGCGCTCCAGCCTTGGTCACATTGGCTTGAAACTGGTCGTAACGGATCAGGGGATTGACCTCGCGCGGCGGTTCGGCGCGGGCGGGATTGAAGGCGGCCTGAACCAGCGCGAGCATGGCCAGGGAGAGGGTGATTTTGAGATGGCATGTTTTCATGGCATTAGGAGTCTCGGCTGTGGGGATGCCCGCGTCTGTAAAGCGCCGGTAAAAACCACGGCGGCCCAGGCACTGCGGACTGGCCGCTCAGAGCGACCGGCCCGCCTGCCCGAGGTGCCGCCTCAGTTCTTGAACTCGAACGCCAGCCTGCCCGCTTGCTCGCGCACCGCCGCGGCAATGGCGGCGTCGAGGGTGTCGGTCGCGCCCTTTTCCTTCTGCTGCGCCGCCAGCCACGCTTCGCGCTCGCGATTCAACTCCTGGATGCGTTGCTGCAGCTTTTCTCGCTCGGTCGCTTTTTCGTCGAGATAGGCCTGACGTTTTTCGGGCGGCAGCGCGCGCATTTGCGGCGGCAGATCCGCTTCCTTGACGGACTCCAGTTTGAGCCCGTCCCGTCGGCAGGCATCCACCAAATCCCAGGCGCGGTTGTCGTAATTGGCGCTGCTCTTGGTCAGCGAGCGCTCGACAGCGGCGCCGGCGGTTTTGTACTTCTCCGCGTTGCTGTCCTGGGCGACTTGACTCTGGGCGCGAGCGGCTCCGTCTTTCCCGAATCCGAGATAGGTGGCGTTCATTTTGACGCCCAAATCCGTGATCTCCTTGTCCTGCGGCGCTTCCAGGCGCACGATGGCCTTGTCCTGGTTGATGCAGAAGAAGCGACCACCGGCCAGCGCGGCGCCGGTGCGCCAGCCGCCGCGCTCGCCCTCCTCGGTGGAGCCGCAGTGGATGCTGTTGACCACCACGCCGCGCCGCTCCGCCTCGCGGCAGGAGGTGTTGGCATCGACCGGCCCCTGGGTGAAGGGCTCGTTGCCGGCGATGAAGACGGCTTTGTAAGTGCCGGGACGCGCGTCCCATTGCAATTCATCGAGCGCCTGACGGATCACCGCGCCGCAGTATTCATCACCGCCGTTGGTGGTCAGCTTGAAGAGTTCATCCGCAATCAGGTCGAGATCGCGCGTGAACGGCTGCACCAAGCGGATGTAGTTGGTGCCGACGCTGAGCCGGTTGTTGCCGTATTCGTAAAGCGCCACCTGGACCGCCGGCATGAGGCCGTCGCGACGGGCGCCGTTGAATTCGTTGACGATTTTCCAAAGCTGGCTTTTCGCCTGCTCGATGAGACCGTCCATGCTGTTGCTGGTGTCCAGCAGGATGGCGAGTTGCACGAGGGATTCGCGGTCACTGGGGGGCGCTTTTTCCGCTGTCAGGAGGGCGGGCGCGAGCAGCAGCGAGGCGAGCATTCCCCGAAGGGACCGGCGATGGGTGAGGGCATGTGTTTTCATGGCGACCGCAGCTTTCGCCACCGGGGCGGGCACGTCTGTAAAGCGCCGGTAAAAAGTGAAGCCGGAAACCCGGTTGAATTCAGGGTGGCCCTGCGCTTTTCTGCGCCGGTCTTCCTCAAAAACATCCCATGAAATACGATCTCATTGTCATCGGCGGCGGTCCTGCCGGCTATGTCGGCGCCATTCGCGCGGCTCAACTCGGCAAAAAAGTGGCCTGCGTCGAAATGGATCGCGCCGGCGGCACCTGCCTAAACTGGGGCTGCATCCCGACCAAGGCGCTGCTCAAGAACGCCGAGCTTTACCACACCCTGACCCATCGCGCCGAGGAGTTCGGACTCAAAATCGGCAGCGTCGAGTTCGACTGGAGCAAGGTCATTGGTCGCAGCCGCAAGGTCTCCGACAAGCTCTGCGGCGGCATTGAGTTCCTTTTCAAAAAGAACAAGGTCGATTACCTGCGCGGCAGCGCCAAAATTCCGAAGGCCGGCCAGGTGGAAGTCACCTCTGCCGATGGCAAAACCGAGACGCACGAGACCAAGGACATCCTGATCGCCACCGGCGCCACCAGCCGCGACATGCCCGGCCTGCCTTTCGACGGCAAAACCGTCATCAGCAGCAAGGAGGCGATGACCCTGGAGAAGCAGCCGAAGAGCATCGTCGTCATCGGCGCCGGCGCCATCGGCGTCGAGTTCGCCTACTTCTTCAACGCCTACGGCACCCAGGTCACCCTGGTGGAAATGGCGCCGAACCTGCTGCCCGTGGAAGACACCGAAGTCAGCCAGGCCCTGGAGAAATCCTTCAAAAAGCAGGGCATCCGCTTTTTGACCAACACCAAAACCACCGCCACCAGCAGCGACGGCAAGAAGGTCAGCATCACCGTCGAAGGCGCCGCCAATGAAACCCTGGAGGCCGAGGTCTGCCTCGTCGCCATCGGTGTCAAACCGGTGCTGCCCGGCGGCATCGAATTGAAACTGACCGACCGCGGCTGGCTGCACACCGACGATCGTTATCAAACCAGCGTGCCCGGCATTTATGCCGCCGGCGACATCATCGGACCGCCCTGGCTGGCGCACGTCGCCAGTTACGAGGCCGTGCAATGCGTCGAGGGTCTCTACACCAAGCACAAGCCGAAGAAGGTGGGTGTCTTCCCCGGCTGCACCTATTGCCATCCGCAGGTGGCCAGCATCGGCCTCACCGAGCGCGCGGCCAAGGAAAAGGGCCTCAAGTTCAAGGTCGGCAAGTTCCCCTACGTGGCCAGCGGCAAGGCCCTGGCGGCAGCGGAGCCCGAGGGCTTCGTGAAAATCCTCTACGGCGAGAAGCACGGCGAGATCCTCGGCGCCCACCTCATCGGCAGCGAGAGCACCGAGATGATCGCCGAGATCGGTCTGGCGATGAACCTCGAAGCCACCTGGGACGAAATCGAAGCCACCATCCACGCCCACCCGACCTTGAGCGAGATGGTCAAAGAAGCTACCGAGGTCGCCAAAGGGCATCCGATTCATATCTAACCCGACCTCTTCATGAAAGTCGCGGTAGCGTTTTGCGAATAGGTCAGGTTAAAGGCGCCATCCGACGTTTGTCCGATGGCGTGCAGGGGCGTGCGCGGGCAGGCTGAGGACATGACACCTTCTGCCGCCGCTCTGCCGCCGCGTTTTTGCCGCGCGTCCTGCTGGACAACATGCCGTCCGCGCGGAGGTTGCGCGCGGGCAGTGACGGCGGTTGCACGCGGCCTTCCCTCCCGAACCATGACCTCATTCTCCACTGCGCAGCCGGCGGCGCGACGGCCGTTAAAATCCCGGGGACAAGCCTGGGCGGGGGCGGTGTCGCGCGCACTGCTGCGACTGGGGCTGCGCCCCAATCAGGTGTCGGTGCTAAGCGTGGTCTTCGCGCTGGGAGCGCTGGCGTGTTTTTTGTCGCCAACTCCTGGCGCGCTGCTGTGGCTGGCGGCGGCGGCCTGCATCCAACTGCGCCTGCTGTGCAATCTGATGGACGGAATGCTGGCGGTGGAGGGCGGGCTGAAGTCGCCGACGGGAGATCTCTACAATGAGTTCCCGGACCGGCTGGCGGACGCGGTCATTTTGGCCGGCCTGGGCTGGGCGGGTGGCGGCGCGGCGGTGACGCTGGGCTGGCTCGCGGCCTGCGGGGCGCTGATGACGGCCTGCGTGCGCGCGCACGGCGCCAGCCTGACCGGGCGGCATGATTTTCGCGGGCCGATGGCGAAACCGCATCGCATGGCGCTGGCGACGCTGATCTGCCTGGGGATGGCGGGTTTGGCGCTGGCGGATACAACGGCGCCGGTGGTGCTGTGGGGGCTGGCGCTGATGGTGGCGGGCATCGCGCTGACGCTGGCGCGGAGGTTGCGGTCGCTGGCGATAACGCTGCATGAGAAGGCGGGTCCATGATGACGATGATTCGCAGCGGGGTGGCGGCGGCGGCGCGTCTGGCGACGGGGGTGCACCGGCTGCCGTGCGCGCCCTGCGGCACGGATCCCGTGATCTATTTTGCCAACCACACCAGTCATCTCGATTTCGTGGTGGTGTGGGCGGCGTTGCCGGGGCCGGCGCGGGAAAAACTCTCGCCCGCAGCGGCGGAGGATTACTGGGGCAGATCGGCGCTGCGGCGGCGCATCGCTTGCGGATTGTTTCAGGCGGTGCTCATCCCGCGCGCGGGCATCACGCGCGAGAATCATCCGGTGGATCGCATGGCCGCGGCGCTGGAGTCGGGGCGCTCGGTGTTGATTTTTCCAGAGGGCACACGCCGCGACGACGGCACGGTTGGCGAGTTTCGCGCCGGGCTGTGGCATCTGGCGAAGCGTTCTCCGCAAGCGCCGCTGGTGCCGGTGCATTTGGACAACCTGAACCGGATCATGCCGAAGGGCACGCTGCTACCGGTGCCTTTGATTGCGCAGGCGCGTTTTCGCGAACCGCTGGCGTTTGTGCCGGACGAAGCGAAGCAGGAGTTTCTGACAAGGACGCGGGCGGCGCTGCTGGGGGAGAGATGAATCACCTGCCTTCTAACCTAACATGAACGATCCTCACATTCGCACGCTGCTTCTGATTGTGGGCGGCATTTTGGTGACGGCATCGGTGATCGGAGCCATCATGGCTTGGCGCGTGCGCGGTCAGTGCAACACCACGGTGGCAAACCTGAACGCGCGCATCCGCTCGTGGTGGGTGATGGCGGCGCTGTTCAGCGCGGTGGTGCTTTCCGGGCATGTTTTCACCACGGTGCTGTTCGGCTGCCTTTCGTTTTTGACGTTGCGCGAGTTCATCACGCTGAACCGGACCAACCGCGCGGATCACGCCGTTTTGTTCTGGACCTTCTTCATCATCACACCGCTGCACTATCTGCTGGTCGGCGCGCGCTGGTATGGGTTTTTCAGCATTTTCATTCCGGTCTATGTCTTTATCTTCATCCCGTTCCGGCGGGTGCTGACAGGGGAAACCAAAGACTTCCTGGCGAGCACGGCGAAGATTCAATGGGCGCTGATGATCTGCGTCTATGCGGTGAGCCACATCCCGATGCTGCTGGCGCTGCCGATCCAAAATTACGAGGGACAAAACGCCAAGCTGCTGTTTTTCTTCGTGCTCACGGCGCAGATGAGTGACGTGCTGCAATACGTCTGGGGCAAGTGCTGCGGGCGGCGTCCGGTGGCGCCGCGGGTGAGTCCGCACAAGACTTGGGAAGGCACGCTGGGCGGCATCGGCACGACGGTGCTGATGAGCACGGGACTTTGGTGGATCACGCCGTTCACACCCGTGCAGGCGGCGGTGATGGCGCTGCTCATCTGCGTCGCAGGCTTCTTTGGGGGCCTGGTGCTGTCGGCGATCAAGCGCGACCTCGGCGCCAAGGACTGGGGCGGCTCCATCCCCGGCCACGGCGGGTTTATGGATCGCATCGACTCGCTCTGCTTCGCCGCGCCCTTGTTTTTTCATGTGGTCGCGTTTTACTTCGGCACCGGCCTGAGTCCGACGGCACCCGAGTGGATGCTGCGGCTGCTGGGGCGTTGAGCGTCATGTCAGTTGCCGCGCAAAGCGGCGCGCAGGGCCTGCAACTCCTCCTCCACCGCGCTGTCATCCGCCAGGGTCTGCGCGATCTCGGCGCGCACACGGTCGCGGAAACGCTGGCGCAACCGGTGGATGGCCACTTTCAACGCGCCCTCGCTCATGTCCAGGCGCGCCGCCGCTTCGGCTTGCGGTGGCTCGTTGCCGGAGAGCGTGAGCCAGGGCTTGAGCACCGCGAAGTGCGCGGCCTTGCCTTCAGCGTTCAAAGTTGCCTCCAGATTGGCCAGTGCCCGCGCCAGCACGGTCAGGGCCCATTGCCGGTCAAACTCCGCGTCCGGTAGCTGGGCACGAGGGTCTGTCAGTTGCAGGCCGGGCTGCGTCGTGCTGTCCGCCTCCGGCGCGACCAACGGCAGGTGGCAGGCGCCGCCGCCGCGCTTCGCCGCGTTGGTCTTGTCCCGTTGGTCCCCCGCGAAGTGCTTCAACGCGCCGAGCAGGTAACTGCGGAAACGTCCAGACTCGGGACTCGCGCCGTCGATGGCGCCGCCCGCGAGCAGTTTGGCGAAGAAATCATGCGCCAAGTCGCGCGCCTCATCTTCTACGCGTCCCTCGCGTCGCAGAAAAGCCATCACCGGCGCGTAGTAAGCCGCGCACAACTCGCTGAGCGCCGCCTTGGCGTGCGTGTCTTCTCCGCGCGAGCGGGAGACAAGCGTCCAGCGAGTGTCGCGGAAGGATGAGGTCATTATTGGCGTAGTGCGTCCGGCGTGAAATGTGAAAAGAGCATCTTCCCGATCACTTTGTCCCATTTCACGAAGAAGGTCTCCACGCTGCCACCGCGCCGGAGGATCAGGCCGTCCGGTTCTCGTTTTTCGACACGGGCGATCCAGGTATGGCCGCTTTCGTGTTCAAACAAGATCAAATCCCCTTTCTCAAAGCCGGTGTCGAGATGCGCGGCGATCCAGCGGCTGTTCTTGGCGACGCCGGGTTCGCTTCCCACCGGCACCTGATACGCCCCGGCGATGAACGACTTGATGAACATGGCGATGACCACGGCCACCACGATTTGAGCGCTCCATGAGGCGAGCCGGTTCCGCTTTAGCGCCGGAGCATCGGTGGGATGTTGACGCATCCACCACAGCGTGGCGACTACCGAGGCCGCGACGGCGACCAGCGTGAGCGTGATGGCCGCCCAAGGATAGGCATCCTGATGGCGCGGCAGTTGATAAAAACCCGCGAGGCCCGCGCCCATCACCAGCAGCGACCACCAGAACAGATGCTTGCCGAAAACGGCATTCACAGCATACCAGCGCTCATCAGAGGCGAAGGTGGAGGGCAGGCGCACACCGTAGAACGAGTTCATCGGCACGAGCCGCAACCACAGCGGAAGGCTGAGCGCGAAAAGCAGGCAGCCTACGCCGCCGATGACGGTGGGAATGATGAAGCGGGCCGCATCCGTCATGCCGGAGCTTGTCCAGCGAAGCAGCATCCACCACAGGACGGCGCACAACAGCGCGACGGCTGGAAACAGCCAGAAAACTCGCGCTGATGACCAACGGGCCGCAGAATGATCCGCGCCTTCTCCGATCTCCAACTGCCGCCGCGCCCACCAGGGCACAAGCAGCATCGGTAGCATAAGCGGCAGCCACAAAAAGGATCCCATGCTGGTCCACATCGAAGACCGCGTCAGCATTTGCAACATCCATGGCATGTCGGAGAGCGACTTGATCACATGAGGTGCGATGACACGGGCTCCGCTGCCATGCTGCGCGATGACCAGGCCACCGGCAGCATCCCAGCCCATCGCGATGCCACCCACCGCGTTCCAGCCGAGCGCGGCCCCGCCGGTCGCCAGCGGACCGATGCTCAAACCTCCCACAGCCAGCAGCAGTGCCAGCGCGAGGCCGCCCCACGAAATCAAACCGAAGCTCAGACCGCCAATCGCCACGCCACCCACCGCCATGCCGCCGCAGGCGAACCAGCCGCGCGCATAACCACCGAAAGCGAACACGCCATGCGCGATCTCACCGAAGGCGAAAATGCCACGCGCCACGCGTTTTTCACCCGTTGTGGGATCAATACCTGAGGTGACATGCAGCAGCGGCCTGCCGAAGAGTGTGCGCTTCGATTTATATTCGAAGCTCTGAAAGCGTTTTGCGAGGGCGCGCTGCGCCGAGGCGGGCATCGAGCTGAGATTTTCGACCTGCGTCTTGAACTCGTCCGCGCTCTGCTGGCGGCGGCCGCGCTCCTTTTCCAAGGCGCGAAACACGATGTCGTCGATGTTGCCGCCCACCGTTGATTTCTCCGAAGGCGCCGCGAAACGGCCCAGTGGCAGCTCGCCAGTGAGCAGTTCGTAGAAGACGACGCCGAGGGAGTAGATGTCCGCGCGATGATCGACGCTCGACGGCTTCTCAATCTGCTCCGGCGCCATGTAGGGCGCGGTGCCAAGCCGCGCGCCGCTTTGCGTGAGCAGCATCGCGTCGCCAGCGTCTTCGCTGATGATTTTGGCGATGCCGAAGTCAGCGATCTTCACGCGGCCCTTGGCATCGAGCAGGATGTTCTCCGGCTTGATGTCGCGATGCAGCACGCCCTGAGTATGCGCAAATTGCAGAGCGTCGCAGATGCAGGGGATGATGCCCAGCGCCTGCTCCGGCGTGAAGCGTCCCGCGCGCATGGCCTGCCGCAGGTTCACGCCATCGACAAACTCCATGATGAGGTATGCAAAGCCGCCGCTCTCGCCAAAGTCATGCACGGCAACGATGTTTGGATGGCTGAGCCGCGCGAGCACGCGGCCCTCCCTGGTGAAGCGCTCCGTAAAGCCCGGCGTGGCCGCGAGCGACTTCGGCAGCACCTTCAAGGCGACCACGCGGTCCAGCTTCGGCTGCCGCGCCTTGAACACCGCGCTCATGCCGCCGTGGCCGATGAGATCGAGGATTTCGAGATCGGGGAAGGCGGTGGCGATGTCTTCGAGCGTGGGCAGATCACGCCGGACAAGCGGGACGGTGTCCGCATCGCCATCGGTGGGCATCGCCGCGGCGTCCAGCAGGCCGGCGGGATCAAGCCCGTGCAGGGGGTCGCTTTCGGAAGAGGCGGAAAGCGGAGCGGATTCGGGCGAAGAATCATTCATGGTACCGGCTTCCAGAGGAAACCACGACGGAAGGTTACATGAAAAGTCTCCCCACTTGCGAAATTATTTAGATCCACACCGTGCCCTCATTTGACGAAGCCTCCGCAAGTGCTCGCCAGGGGAGGCGTGGTCGCCATGACAAGGCAGGACTCCCGATAGATCCAGAGATAGTGCGGTGTCCACGCTGCGCGGCAACTGTTCCGGCGTGGCATTGAGAATATTCGGAGGGAAATGAGAAAGCCGACGGTAACTGGCGAACAAGTCGGCGCTGAACAGGAGTTTGAGGCGCTCGCAGTAAAAGCCTGTGTGTCCAGCCGTGTGGCCCGGCAAATGAACCGCCCGCAAACCGTGCCACACATCAATCGTGTCACGGTCGTCAAGCAGGCGGTCAGGCGAAAATGGCTGGAAAGCCAGCAGGCGTCTGCCGATGCTTTCCATGAGGCCTGCAAGCCAAGCTTGGCCAATCGAATGGGGGCGGCCTGCGTAGCGATCCGCGTCCAAGCGTGGCGCGGCAATCCATGCTCCGGTTGCTTTGGCAAGTCCGGCCGTGTTGAGGATGTGGTCGAGATGGCCGTGGGTGAGAAGAATGCCGCGCAAGGGCTCATGCTCCCATCCGCGCTGCCGGAGCGCGCGCCGCAAATAGAAACATCCGCTGACGAACCCGGTGTCGATCAAATACAGCCCCGAGCTGTCGCGGAGAACATAAAAATTCACCACTGGCGTGCGAACTTGCAGGATGTCGAGATCGGCAAGAGCCATGTCCGTGTCAGGGAAGGATAGGTGTGTGCCGCAGGCTTGTCATCCGGCGTGAATGGATTGCTCCGGCAAAAGTCGGATGGCGGGTCTTCCCGGTTAAGGCAAGGTAGGAAGTCTGCGCCGCCCGAAACAGCCTCGCCGCCCCCTTGTATTTTCAAACGCAGGCTTTTTACTGCGGCGGGCCAAGCAACCGCCATGAAACTGATTCAAAAATCCCGGCTGATGATTCGCGAGGAACTGGAATGCGCGCCGGGGTTGCGGCGGTTCGGCAGCGGCTGGCTGAGCGGGGTGGCGGGGTTGATCCTGGGCATCGGCAGCCTGGGGCTGGTGCTGGTGCTGCGTTTCCCGGGGGTGTTCGGCACGGCGGAGATGGCGGGGCTGCGGGAGACGGGGGCGCTGCGCTGGATTCTCTTTGGCGTGATGATCGTGGCCTATGTGAGCGCACTGCTGAGCCTGGTGCTGCGGGAGAAAAAAACACTGGGCGGCTTCGGCCTGGCGATCACGCTGCTGGCCTCGCTGCTCGGTGGCAGCCGCGGGACGGAGGCGGCGGCAGACCTGACGCCGGTTTACTTCGGGTTGGATTTCTTTGTGCTGCGCATGATTTTCACGGGGCTGCTGTTCATTCCGCTGGAGACGCTGTTTCCGCGCTGGCGGGAACAGCCGGTGTTTCGCACGGAGTGGCGGGAGGATTTGTTTTATTTCCTGGTCAGCTCGATGCTGGTGCAGATCATCACCTGGCTCAGCTTCGGTCCGGCGCGGGCGCTGTTTGATTTGACGACGGGCTGGGCGGCCTTTCGGGCCTGGGTGGCGGCTTTGCCGTTCCTGCTGCAGGTGGGGCTGATCATGCTGTTCACGGACCTGGTGCAGTACTGGGTGCACCGCATGTTTCATCGCGTGCCTTTCCTGTGGCGCTTCCACGCGGTGCATCACTCGGCCAAGGCCATGGACTGGATGGCCGGGGCGCGCATGCATTTCCTGGAAATTTTGGTGCTGCGTGGGGCGACGGTGCTGCCAATGATCCTGCTGGGTTTCGCGCAGGACGCGGTGAACACGTACATTTTCATTGTCTATCTATGGGCCACCTTCGCGCATGCGAACATCGGCTGGCGCTTCAAAGGCATCGACCGCCTCCTGGTGACACCGCGTTTCCACCATTGGCACCACGGCATTGAGAAGGAGGCGATCGATGTGAACTTCGCGATCCATTTCCCGTGGCTGGACAAGATTTTCGGCACCCATCACCTGCCGGAGGACCGCTGGCCGGAAGGCTACGGCATTCCGAATCATCCCGTGCCGAATGGCTATTGGAAGCAGTGGTGGTATCCGTTCCGGCGGAAAAAGCCGGCGGCGGACAACAAGGAAAACGAGTAGCCGAGACGCGAGCGATCTCTCCGGCGAAGGTCGGATGGCGCGGCAATGGCGGGCGTGCGGAAATGAGGCGCTATATCGCCCGCCGCCCATGGAACCGCTTCACCATATCTCACGCCCGGCCTGGATCGTGCGGGTCATCGGCTTCGCCATCCTGCTTGGGGCGGCGTCTTTTCTCTGGCGCTATGGCATCGCGCCGCTGCCAGACTTGCTGGAGCCGGGCATGCTGACGGTGGGGAATCTGCTGGGCACGCTCATTATATTCACGCTCGCTTTGGGAATGGCGGTGCTGGGCTGGGTGATGGCCTTCATGCGACAGGACACGCTCATCGATCCGGGGCGCGGGCGGGTGAGGAAGGTGCGTGATTTTTATGTGCATCGGCGCGAGCAAAGCTGGCCAGTCGGTGAGTTCGACGGCGTGGTGGTGCTGTGGCACGCCAACCGAGGCAACGAGCACACGCGTTATTACTGGACCGTTTATTTGCGTCATGAGTCGCAAGCGCTGCTTCATGTGGAGTTGTTTGAGAGGGAAGGACACGCGGAGAAGTTCGCGGCGCATGTCGGCGGGGTGCTCGGCGTGCCGGTGGAGGCGGCCGGGGAAATGGAATGGCATGAGCGGCACGGGAAGCCGGCCATGAAGCGTTTGTGAGCGTGCGATCAATCGCTGGACACAACGCGAGGCCGTTTCGGCCAGGGGAAGTCCTGCTCCCAGCCGCAGGCATGACAGCGCAGGGTGCGCACCTTTTTGCAGATGAGGGCGAGCCCCTCAAAAAAGATGACCGGTGCCAACAACCCCAGCATCATGCCATAGGGCCAACTGCGGCCGATGTCCGCCATTTCATGATTGGCAATAATGCTGTTTAAAATAACGACGACCGCACATCCAATCGGGCCGCCGAGGATGGCGAGCGCATGCAGGCGGCGGCCCATAAGCGAGGTGCGCGTGCTGTAGTTGGCGAGGAGGGAAAAGGGTTTTCCGCAGCCCGGGCAGGCCTGGGGAAGGCCGGCAGGGATGAGGCGGCCTCCGGACGGCGAAGCGGACGCGCTGCCGGAGAGGGGCTGTTTTTCCGGGGAAGACGCGTCCATGCGGCGATCATAGGATGGGCCGAAGCAGTCGTCACCCTGTTTTGGACGTCATGCTTTCGCATTTATGAAGGGGGCACCCAACGATCTGAAGCAGGTGCCACCCTCCCTGCGCGCCTGATTGGCGAGGGACTCCAGCATCTGTCGCGCATCCAGCCCGGCGGCCTTGAGCGCGGCGCGCTCCTGTGAGCGGCGGCGCAGCTTGGCAAAGGGCCGAGTGTAGGGCGCGAGCGTGAGCGCGTGACGAAGGGTGCTGTGTCCGCGCAAGAAGGCAGCGACCTGGCCCGCGTGGCCGGGTATTTTTCCATCGGGAATCTCAACGCCCGCTTCCGGCCGCTCAAACACGCAGGCCACATTGCCGCCGTCCGGTGAGGTGTGGTGATCCAGCACCGTCAAGCCGGCGCGGCGGCCCGCCATCGCCAGCGTGGCCGGGCTGAAGTTGAAGAGGTGGGCGACATGAAAACGACTGGAGGGCCACTGGCAGGCGGAGAGTATGTTCGGCACCTCGATAAAAAGGCGGCCGCCGGGTCGAACCCAGCTTGCCATGACTCGCAAAGCGTCCACCGGATCTTCCAAATGCTCGACCACGTGAAACGCCGTCACCAAATCCTGGCTGGCCGGCTCGACGTTCGCCTCCTGATACCCGCCAGCCTGTACCGGCAGACCGAGGTCCTCGCGGGCAAAATCACCGTAGCCCAGGTTGGGTTCGATGCCGCTGATGTCATGCCCGGCGGCGCGCAGCAGGTAGAGCAACTCACCCGCGCCCGCGCCGAGATCGAGCACACGGCTGGATGACGGCAGCCAGGGACGCAGGCGCTGCAAACGCTCAAACGCCACCTGCCCGGCCCGGTAAACATGCCGCGCGCTGGGCCGGCGGGCCTGCTTGTAAAGAACGCGGTACGAGTCCTGATAAAAGGCGGCAATGGCCTCCGGTTCGGGACGGGGATTGGTGAATACCAAGCCGCAATCCCGGCAGAGCACCGTGCTCAGCGGACGGCCGGCGCGGTCTTTCCCGGCGATGGCTTGAAACTCGCGCCCCAGGCACAAGGGGCAGGTTTCAAGGTGATGATGGGCTGACAAGAACATGAAAAAAGAGAAGTCGAGGTGGGATGATGCGCGTGAGGACGCGCCGCCACTTGACCGGGCATCAGCCGGCATGCCCTGATTCAGGGCGGGGGACGCGGATCGCTTGAGGGGCTGCCGACCTCTATCAACAGAGCATCACGCCACGAAAAGCCCGTGAGCGCCCGCCGTCAGTGGGCGGACGTGCTGGCCGCCCCGTTCCACCGCGGCGCGCCGGCCGCAATTCCAACACCATGTCTTGCGGAATGATCTCCGCCGGTTGCAGACTCGCCGCCGGCAGCGTGAGAGCCCGCGAATCCAGGCGCGCCTCATCAATGTCAGCAAACGCCAAATCGTGCGTCGGCCCCTCTTGCGGTGACTCGCCGGCCAGGAAATGCAGGAAGCGTGTCAGCCATCCGTCCGTGGCTTCCTCTTCATTCGGGTCCAAATCCACCAGAACCAAGCGCAACCGGCCGCCCTCCGTGGAGCTCAACTCCACCCCGTGCGCTTCCTCCCACGAAGCCAAAAGCGCCACCAAGCCAGGCAGCACGCCGTCGGTGGAAACCAGCCACCCCGCCAGAAGCAACGACTGCACCATGACTCGAATCCGGCGCAGCGCATGGTTGGGTCTTGAATGGCGGGACATCAGAAGGTCAAAGCGGCAAACCAAAGCCTGGGCATGATACGACTCTTGGCCGTGAAGCCAATGCAATATTGCGATCTTTCTCTGGCAGTTGGCGCTTTCCCCACGCCCGCACGCCCCCACACCCGCTGCCCGCCATCTTTCCGTTTGCACATGCCCGGAATGACGCGAGACTACGCGCCCTTTTCCAACCGGGCCGGTCTTTGGGACCGGACGGCGGGACGGGGCGGCGGCTTTTCCAAGGGCGGGGAGGGCCGGCGCTGACAAGTCAAACGCCCGCAACCCGTTAGTCAACACATGAGTGCAACCGCATTGTCCGCGCTGATCGCAGGATCATTCCGCGAACTCCACGAGGGGTCCATCGTCAAGGGCCGCATCCTCGAAATCAAACCGCAAGTCGTCCTGGTCGATATCGGCTACAAATCCGAGGGAGCCATCCCCGCCAATGAATTCGAGGACGAGGACATCCAGGTGGGCGACGAAGTCGAAGTCCTCCTCGAGAAACTGGAAAACGACGAGGGCATGGTCGTGCTCTCGAAAGAGAAAGCCGCCCACAAGCAGAACTGGGAGAAGATCGTCAAAGTCTTCCAGGAAGGCGGTCTGGTCAAAGGCAAGGTCAAGTCGGTCGTCAAAGGCGGCCTGATGGTCAACGTCGGCGTCGAGGCCTTCCTGCCCGGCAGCCAGGTGGATATCATCCCCCCCAAGGACCTCAACGAGTACCTCGGCAAGGTTTACGAATTCAAGATCGTCAAAATCAACGACGACCGCAAAAACATCGTGCTCTCCCGTCGCGAAGTCATCGAGGCCGAGCGCGCCGAGCAGCGCCAGAAGTTCCTCGACTCCGTCAAACCGGGCGACAAAGTCACCGGCATCGCGAAGAACATCACCGACTTCGGTGTGTTCGTCGATCTCAACGGCATGGACGGCCTGCTGCACATCACCGACATGTCTTGGGGCCGCCTCACCCACCCGAGTGAAATGGTCGCCATCGGTCAGGCACTGGAACTGCTCATCCTCGAGGTCAATCGCGACAAAGAGCGCGTCTCCCTGGGTCTCAAGCAGCTCCAGAACAACCCCTGGGAAAACATCGAGGGCCGCTACCCCGTGGGCCACAAGGTCCGCGGCAAGGTCACCAAACTCGTTGCCTACGGCGCTTTCGTCGAGGTCGAGGAAGGTGTCGAGGGCCTCATCCACGTCTCCGAACTCTCCTGGACCAAGCGCATCGCCCGCCCGTCGGACGTGCTCACGGTGGGTCAGGAACTCGAGGCCGTGGTGCTCGGCATTTCCACCGAGGAGCGCAAAATCTCCCTCGGCGTGCGCCAGCTCGAGGTCAATCCTTGGGACGAGATCGACGCCCGCTACCCGATCGGCACCAAGATGAAGCGCCAAATCCGCAACCTCACCGCCTACGGCGCGTTCGTGGAACTGGAAGAGGGCATCGACGGCATGATCCATGTCTCCGACCTCAGTTGGACACGCAAGATCAACCACCCTTCGGAAATCCTCAAAAAGGGCGACGAAGTGGAGGCCGTGGTGCTGGGCATCGACAAGCCCAACCAGCGCATCAGCCTCGGCGTCAAGCAGCTTGACACCGACCCCTGGTCCGAGATCGACACCCGCTTCAAAGTGGGCGACATCGTCAAGGGCACCGTCGCCAAGATCGCCAGCTTCGGCGCCTTTGTCGAACTGGAGGACGACATCGACGGCCTGGTGCACATCAGCCAGCTCAGCGAGGACCATGTGGCCAAAGTCAAGGACGTGCTCAATGTCGGCGACGCGGTCGAGGCCCGCGTCATCAAGGTGGACAAGGTGGAGCGCCGCATCGGCCTCTCCCTGAAGGCGATGAACTACAGCGCCGAGGAAATCCAGAAGGAAAGCCAGGCGTTCGACGCCCTGCGCCCCAGCACGGACCTCGTCGGCTTGGAGCAGGCCTTCAAGTTCGCCACCGAGGAATGGCGCCCCGGTCAGAATTGATCCCGGTCATCCATACACCGCATTCCCAGAGGGCGGCCCGCGCGGGCCGCCCTCTTTTTTTGCCAGCGCAGACGGCCTCCCGCACTTCCAGCGAGGACCAGCGGGAAAGACCGCTTTTTTGTTGATTTGGCGTGCTGCTCTCAACACACCCCTCCGAACGGCGTGGGGCTTGTGTTGGCGGCCAGACGGGTTTCTCAAAAACAATTGAGCAGGGGGGAATTGAACGTTTGCGGCACAACGCGGACAAAGCCGGAGTCATGAACACATCTCGCCTCCTGGCGGCCGGTCTGCTGATCGCCGCCGCACCGGCGCTGGCGGAATCCATCGCCAGCTTGAGCGACACGGACCAGCGCGCCCTTCGCGCCGCCCTCATCGCCAGCCGCCACGGCTTCCTCAGCCAGCCTGACGGCACTCACCTCGCCCGCAACCCCGGCCAGGCATGGCACCTCTGCTTCGATGCGCGCGGCTTCACCGTCACCCCGGATGTCGGCGGCTGGCAGTGGGGGCTGGAGCTTCAGCAAGGCGCAGAGGGCAGAGAGCCGGAGGCTGACGCTTTGCGCCCTGCGCCAAGCGCTTTGCGCAACCGCCTCAGTATCCACCACAACCCCAATCTGGAAGAATGGTTTGTCAATGACGAGCGCGGCCTGGAGCAGGGCTGGACGCTCTGGAAGGAAGACGACGCCAGCGCTTTGCCTGCGGGTCGCACACGCCTGCACCTGCGCGTGCGCGGCGGCCTGTCGCCGGAAGTCAGCGCGCAGGCGGTGCGTTTCCTCGACGCCAGTGGCGGCGAGGTGCTGACTTATGACGGCCTCAAAGCCTGGGACGCCACCGGCCGCGTCCTGCCGGCGTGGTTTGAGACTGCTCCGCATGGTTTCGCCGTGGTGACCGACACCCGCGACGCGGTGTATCCGGTCACCATCGACCCCGTCGCCCAACAAAGCGCTTACCTCAAAGCCAGCAACACTGAAGCCGATGACTTTTTTGGTGATGCCATGGCCATCTCAGGTGACACCATCGTCATCGGCGCCCAAAGCGAGAACAGCGCCGCCACCGGTGTCAATGGCAATCAAACCGACAACAGCGCCCCCAAAGCCGGCGCCGCCTACGTCTTTCGCCGCCAAGGCAAAATCTGGAAGCAAGAAGCCTATTTGAAAGCCAGCAACACCCGAATGGACCATCACTTCGGTGTTTCCGTGGCCATCTCCGGCGACACCATCGTCATCGGCGCCACGGGTGACCGCAGCAACGCCACTGGCATCAACGGCAATCAGACCGACACCAGCGCCCCCGGCGCCGGCGCCGCTTACGTCTTCCGGCGCCAAGGCAAAACCTGGAAACAGGAGGCCTACGTCAAAGCCAGCAACACCGATGCCGTGGACTTTTTCGGCCGTTCCGTGGCCGTCTCCGGGGACACCATCGTCGTGGGCGCGTACAACGAGGCCAGCGCCGCCATGGGTGTCAACGGCGATCAAGCCGACAACAGCGCCTCCGCCACCGGCGCCGCTTACGTCTTCGGACGCCAGCCGGACGGTCAGTGGAGCCAGATCGCCTACTTGAAAGCCAGCAACGCCGTGGCGCAGGGCATTTTCCCCCTCCACTTCGGCCTCGCGGTGGCCGTCTCCGGCAATGTCATTGTCGTGGGCGCGCCAGATGAGAATGGTGTCGCCGTTCAGGCCGGTGCCGCTTATGTGTACCGCCGCTTTGGAAACAGCGTCAGCCCGCAGGTGGCCTATCTCAAGGCCAGCAATCCCGATGCATCCGACCGCTTTGGCAGCTCCGTGGCGGTCTCCGGCGATCACATTGTCGTGGGCGCCACTGGGGAGAGAAGCAACGCCACCGGCGTCAACGGCGACCAAACCAACAACAGCGCCAGCAACGCCGGCGCGGCCTACGTCTTCAAATTCGGCTTATCCGGCGGCATGACAGCCTGGCATCCGACCGCCTATCTGAAAGCCAGCAACACCGCCGCCGGCAATTTGTTTGGACTCAATGTGGCCATCTCCGGCGACACCATCGCCGTCAGCGCGCCGGGAGAGACCAGCCTTTCCACCGGCGTCAACGGCAGCCAAACCCAGGGCGGCGCTTTCGGCGTCGGCGCCGCCTACGTGTTCACCCGCTTGAGCGGCCTGGGCTGGGTGCAGCATGCCTATCTGAAAGCCAGCAACAGCACAGGCCTCCTTGTCTTTGGCGGCAGCAACGGGCTGGCCATCTCCGGCGACACGGTCGTCGTCGGCGCCATTGGGGAGGCCAGCAATGCCACTGGCGTCAACGGCGACCAAGTAAATGAGGACGCGCCCAACTCCGGCGCCGCTTATGTCTTCGACCTGGCGCGCACGCTCGCCAGTCTCGCTGTCTCCGGGCAATCCGCGCCCGGAGCCGCGGACCTCTTTTACACCCGCGCCGGCCAGCCCGCGCTCAGCAGCACCCGCGCCGCGTTCACCAGCCGCCTCAACGGCGGCGGCGCGGCCGGCGGCGCCAATCACGCGGTCTTCTCCAACCTCGGTCCCGTCAACCAGGTGGACATGGTGCTGCGCCGCCGCGACCTGATCGGCAGCCTGCTCGACCTGCCGCCCAACACCCGCGTCACCGCCCTCGGCGAGCCGGTCAACAACCGCATCGGCAGCGAACCGCATGTCTTGTTCCTGGCCAGCGTTTCCGGCAGCGGCCTCAACAACGCCGGCAGCCGCGTGCTGTTCAAGGACGATGGCGCCTTCCTCACTCCCTTGCTGCGCACCGGCCGCCCCCTGCCGCCCCTCGTTTTTAACGGCGCCAAACTCAGCAAGCTGCATGAAGTCACCCAGCTCTTCAACGGCAACATGATGCTGCCCTGCCAGCTCAGCCGCGGCAGCGGCGTGGACAAAACCAACGACAGCGGCGTGCTCGTGCTCAACGCCGCCGGCGCGGTGGACGTCATCTGGCGCGAGGGCGGCCTCGCCCCCGGCGGCGGCGTCTTCGGTCAGTTCCGCCCCGAGGCCTCGATCTGGGTCGGCAACAGCTCCTTCATCGCCCCCTTCATCACCGCCGGTGAAAAACCGCGCGACGCATTTTATGCCCTGAACATGCGTTTCCCCTCCGTGCAGGGCGACGCCGCCCCCGGTCTTGGCGGCACGGCGCGCCTGGGCAAATTTCTGGCCGCCAGCATGGCCGATGACGTTGACGTCAACAATTTCCGCCTGCGCACCACTCTCACCGGCGGCCCCAGGAGCGAGAACGAAGCGATCTGGCACGGCTTCAACGGCGGGCAGGCACTGCTGCGCAAAGGCGAGGACCTCGGCGGCGCGCGCATCCGCCGTTTCCTGCGCTTCTGGCCGGTGCAAAATCCGCAGGGCCAGACCGCCGCGCTGGTGCGCCTCAGCGGCCCCGGTGTCAACGGCAAAAATAGCGTGGCGCTGATCCTGCGCCAGAGCAACACCGCCCGCATGATCCTCCTGCGCGCCGGCGATCCCGCGCCCGGCTACGACGATCCCCGCGTCACCATCGGCCGCCTTTTGCGCGTGGAGGTCAACAGCCTCGGCAGCTATGCCGTGCTCGCCACCCTGCGCGGCGTGCCAGCCAGCCGCAACTTGGCGCTGTTTGCAGGCGGCATCTTCATGGGCAGCGACAACGTCCCGGCCGAACGACTGCCGCGGCGCGTGTTCAGCAAAGGCGGCCACTACACCAGCGATGTCACCGAGATGAACCGCATCCGCGGCATCCTGCTGGAGCCGGCCGTGGAGCGCACCGGCGCCGGCGGGCGCGGCCTGCGCCAAATCGTCCACGGCAGCGGCCGCATCGCCTGCACCGTGATTGGCGACCGCGGCCGCCGTGAACTGGCCCTGGCCCTGGCGCCATAAGCAAGCGCGAACCGCCGCGGCCAGGCAAGGTGCTTGGGCTCAGGAGGACGCCGGCCGCGCTCTTGCAAGGGGAACTCCCGCGCTGCGCCATAAACGAACGAGCGTAATCAGGCCAGCCGGCAAGGCAGCCCCTCTCGCAACCCCCAACAAGATCGCCCATGGCTGGCCCGGGCGCGGCGTCCGGTTAGTTTGAGCCCTCGCAAAAAGCGCCGCGGCAGCATCCGCCTCACGCCAGGCCCAGCCATTCCTTGAGCGTGCTGAAATCGCGGTCCTGGGCAGCGATGAAACTTTTCAACGTCTCCGGGTCTTTGGGATCGCCTTTGAGGAACTCGACATGCAACGAAATCGGGCCTTGATAGTTTTCTTTGACCAGCAGGTCGGCAAAAGCACGGTCCACCTGGCCCTCGCCCAGCGGGCAGGTCTCGTGTTTTTTGCCCTGCCACTTGAAGTCCTTGAAGTACACCGCGCCGCGATGCTCGCGCACCAGCGCCGCCTCCAACGGCCAGCTCAGGCCGCCCTCGGCGGTGGCGTGCAGGATGTCGAAGGCGAAGGCGAACTGTTCCGGGCGATACTCGCGCATGATCGAGTAAATGTCCCAGACCGGCGCTCCGAAGTAGGTCTTGCCGGAGTGGTTTTGGAACAGCGGCTGGATGCCTATCTCCTCGCAGAGCTGGACGAGGTCCTTGATTTTCGGCCGCACTGCCTGGAGTTGCGGCCAGATGGGCTGGTCGAGGTCGTACTTGTAATACAACATGCGGAAGCGTTTCACCCCGAGACTGGCGGCGGTGCGCAGCACGGCCTCGGTGCGTTGCTCGTCGGAGACCTCGTTGATGCCGGAGGTCATGATGGTCAGGTTTAAATTTCGCTTCTTGAGCTCGCCCACGAACTTCGGCAGTTCGTCCTCAATGCGCTCGGGCTCGATGTGGCCCTTCGGACGAATCGGCGCCTCGATGCCGTCCACCCCCATCGCGGCGGCAATGTCGGCAATTTGATCAAAGGGCAGCCCCTGCAGGTGTTTGGTGAAGAAACAGAACTCGTTGCGCTTGGCGGGCGCGGCGGCGGCGGAAGGGACGAGCGAGCCAGCAAGCGCGGCGGCGGACTGGGTGAGGAAGGATCGGCGATTCATGATGAGTGGATGAGGCTAGCAGCTAAACGCGGCCAAAGGAAAGCTTTCGACGGGAAAAAGGCTTCATGTCGCAGGCAGCTCCATTTTAGCCCGTCCGCGCCTGCCCGCCAAACAGACCACCCAGGCCAGTCCAAACCAGCCCGTGCCCGCCACCACCACCGCCGCTGCCAGCGGGCAGCCCAGCCAGAGACCCAGATGCACGCCGAACACCGAGCTGAGCGCCGCGTGCAGCAGGCTCAAACCCAGGCAGACCGGCAGACGGTTGCTGAGCAACTGTGCCGTCGCGCCCGGCAGGATCAGCATCGCGATCACCAAAATCGCCCCCACACTTTCAAACGCCGCCACCACCACCAGGGACAGCAGCGTCATCAGGGCGTAATGCACCAGCCGCGGCCGGAACCCAAACGCCGCCGCCAATCCCGCATCGAAGGAGCTGAGCAGCAGCTCTTTGTAAAACAACGCGATGACCCCCGCTACCAGCAGCGCCGCCACCCCCATCACCAGCACCGGCAGCGGCGCCGCCATTCCGAAAAACTCCGCCCGCTCCGCCCACGGTACATGACTCAGCTCGCCATAAAGCACGCATTCGGCGTCGAGGTGAACCTTGTCCGCGAACAGATTGATCATCAACACTCCAAGCGCAAACAGGCTGGTGAACGTGATGCCGATGGCCGCGTCCGCCTTCACCCGGCTGCGCGAGTGAATGAACTCGATCATGACCGTCGTCAGCACCCCGGCCAGCACCGCGCCGAGCAGCATCGGCCCGATGCCGAGACTGCCGAACAGCAAGTACCCACCTACCAATCCCGGCAGCACGCTGTGACTGATGGCGTCCCCCACCAGCGCCAATCGGCGCAGCAGCAGGTAGTTGCCGATCAGACCGCAAGCTGCCGTCACCAGGAACGCCATCAGCATCATCCAGCCATACAGCGACAAATCCACGGTCCACGGATCCACCACTACTTTTTGCCAATTCCAGGCGGGGATCAGATCAAAAAGCGTTTTCATCCGCGATAGCCCAGGCCTCCCTCCTGTTTGCCGGTCGTGCCCGCCTCGCCGTGAATCTCACCCACCGTCGGGATCGGTCGCCCGTGCGGATCGACCGCCGGAAAGTCCAGCCGCCGCGAAAGCTGGCGCACCGTCTCCTCCCCCAGCACATGCTCAATCTCCTCGGCTTGATCGTGCACATGATCCGCCGCGAAACTGGCCGCCTGCGTCAAATACAACTCCCACAGCCGGTGATTGCGCACCACCGCGCTCGCCCGCTCCCGGCCCGCCGGCGTGAAAAACAATGCCGCCTTTTCCGCGTGCCAGGTCGCCAGCCCCGCCTTCACCAAAGCCTGTCCGCGCGCCCGGCTTTCCGCCTCGGGTTCGCGGCGCTGCGCCGCCAGGGCTGTCACCGCCACGCCTTCTTCCAGCCCTCCCCGATCCTCCAGCACGCGATGCATGGCCTTGAGCGTGTTTTCTCGCTCGGTGCGCTCGCGCCGCCGCCGCCGCCGCCACCAGCGCGTGATCCAGCCGTGACGCGGACTGAACATGAAAGCGAGCGCGAAAAACAATGCGCCCGCCAGCACCATCAGCGGCCCCGTGGGCAGGTTGCTGCCGAGAAAGGAGGCGAAGGCCCCCAGCACCGCCGCCGCCATGCCCAAGGCCGCCGACCAACCCAGCAACCGCGGCAGGCGGTCCGTCAGCAGGTAGGCCGTCGCGGCGGGAATGATGAGCATGGCGGAGACCAGCACCACCCCCACTGCCTGCATCGCCACGATCACTGCAAACGCCGTCAGCAGCATGATGACCCCGTGCAGCCAGCTCATGCGCAGGCCGAGCACCTCGCCAAACCCCCGGTGGAAACTCAGCGCCAGCAGGTCGTGATAAAACCAGCCCACCAGCACCAGCGTGACCCCGGCGGACACCGCCATCAACAGCACGTCATCGCCGGACAGCCCGGCCGCCTGTCCGAAGAGAAATTTGTCCATCCCGCTCTTGGCGCCGGTGGGCAGGTTTTGCACCAAACCTAACAAACAGATGCCGGCACCGTAAAACGACGCCAGCACCAGCCCCAGCACCGCGTCCGGTTTCAAGCGCGTCGTGCGCGCCAGCAAAGAGCTCACCCCGGTGGCCGCCGCGCCCGCGCCCAGCGCACCGAGCAGGATCGCCAGCGGGTCCTTGGTTTGCGCCCACAAGAACCCGATCACAATGCCCGGCAGCACCGCATGAGAAAGCATGTCGCCCACCAGCGCCATTCGCCGCACCACCACAAAACCGCCAAGCACACCGCAGTTCAAACCCAGCAGCAGCGCTCCCACCAAAACCAGGCGCAAGCTCGGATCACGAAACGAAAAAAAACGCAGCGCCTGCTCCCATGTGTCCGTTTCCACCACATCGCCAATGCGCGCCGCCTGCGCCGTCGATGCGGACAGAAGCAGGAGGGCGAGGGGGAGGAGGCGCATAGGGGAGTAATGAGTGGTGAGTAGTTAGTGGTGGGTAGTTAGTGGTCAGTCGTTGGGGTTTAGAGGAAGAACTCGCCGAGAGGCGCGTCTTCGCGCAGGCGATAATCGGTATCCGGGTCGTTAGGACAAAAGTCAGCGGCGCGGTCGATCATGCGTCCGATCATGCCGGCGATGGCTTCGAAACGCGCTTGCATTTCGGCATGCCATTTTTCCTTCACACAATCACAATCGAGCGTGTCCTCCAGCCAGCTCATGACCTCGTTGGCCTCGCCGAGCGCCTCCACTAGTTTGGCCGAAAACGAAGCCCGATAGCGCCTGCGCCCCCAAGCCTCTGCCACCAAGGCTTTCACCGCACGCGAAGCTCGACGCAATTGATCTGTCAGCGCATAACGCTCTTCTTTGGGAAACCCGCCTGAGACCACGAATATCTCTCGCGCAGCCGACCTGGCATTTCCATACACCCGCAGTTCCCGAAAATGTTTCACGATGCTCATAAAGATAACCCACTACTAACCACTCACCTTTCATCACTCACGACGCCGCTTGCGACGGCGGCCACCTCACTCAAAATCGTCAGCCTCCCCCCATAGGTCTTCTGCAACAACTCCACCGTGAACACTTCCTCTGTGGGACCGCTGGCGACGACGCGCATGTTGAGCAGCACCAGGCGGTCGTAGTAGTCGCGGGCGGAGGTCAGGTCGTGATGCACCACCAGGATGGTCTTGCCTTTCTCTCTCCACTCCTTCAACAGCGTAATGATGGCCCGCTCCGTTGCCGCATCGACCCCGGCGAAGGGCTCGTCCATCAGATAGAGATCACAGTCCTGAGCCAGTGCCCGCGCCAGGAAGACGCGCTGCTGCTGGCCGCCGCTGAGGTTGGCGATCTGGCGGTCGCGAAACGGTGCCATGCCGACCTTTTCGAGCGCCGCTTCCGCTGCCGCGCGATCCGCCCGGCCTGGCCGCCGCAACCAGCCGAGGCGGCCATAGCGGCCCATCAGCACCACATCCATCACGCTCACCGGAAAGTCCCAGTCCACCTCCTCCCGCTGCGGCACGTAACCCACCCGCCTGCGCACCCGTTCCAGCGGCTCGCCAAAAAACTTCACCCAGCCGCTGTGCGCCGGCAGCAGGCCGAGCGCCGCCTTGATCAGGGTCGATTTGCCCGCGCCGTTGGGGCCAATTAACCCGGCCAACGACCCGCCCGGCAACGCCAAATCCACCCCGTAGAGCACCGGTTTTTTGTGATAGGAAACCGACACATCGTGCAACTCCAACGCGGGCGGAGAATTTTCAGTCATGCTCAAATTAAAATCGCTGGGACCAGCCGAGGAAAAGCTGCACGTCATCCACCTCCCCCGCAAGTCCAACGCGCACGCCGGCATCGAGCTGCCAGTCCGGCGTCACCAGGTAGGTGCAGCCGAAGTTGACCGCGACATCGGTGTCCGCGCCGCTTTCAAAACGCAGCACGGTCACGCCCTCCGCGAACACGCCGAACCGCTCCGTCAAACCCACCCCCAGCACAACGGTTTGCAGCCACTCGAAATCACGCCCCCCGGCGCCGTCGTCCACCCAGTCGAATTGCGGCTGAAGCCCGAGCGCCCAATCCTCGTTCAAATCCAGCGCGAACGGAAAGGCCACGCCAAACTCCCATCGATCCGAGCCGACGCCATCGGCGGCGGTGGGTGCGCTTGCATAAGGCAGCACCGCCAGCGCGCTGCGGCCCTCGTCATTGCCCCAAAAATTGAACTTCAGCCGCGGCGTCAGATTGCCAAAACCCTCCGCCCAGCCGCCGTCCGCGCGCTGACGCGCATAGACCGGCACGTTCAACTGGATGTCCAGACGGTCGGTCACGCCGTACTTCAACAGCGACTCCGCAAAGGTCCAGCTCGCCGAATGGCCGCCGTTCCAGGAGTGCGCCAGCAATTCCGCCTCGATTTGAAATCGTCCCGCCGGCACGGTGACCGGGCTTTCCGTCGTGTCGGGCCGGTCGGTGGCAAGGTCGCGTGCCGGCAGAGAGGGGGCCAGCGCCAACAGGATGAAGGTAATGGGTGTCGTTTTCATTTCAATGCTTCCACGATGGTGCTGACGTTGAACCGGATCATGCCCTCGTAGGTGCCCGCATCCACCTGCTGATCCCCGGCCGTCAGCAGCTCGCCCGGTGTTCCCAGCGCGTCGGAAAAAAGCTCGCCGCCGACTTTGGCGCCGGAGTCTTTGCTGATGCGCTCGATGGTGGCCGGTGGCACGCTCGATTCCACAAACACCGCCCGCACTCCGCGCTCCTTGATCAGGTCCACCATGCGCGCCACGTCCGCCAAACCCGCCTCCGAAACCGTCGAAATGCCCTGCACGCCCAGAACCTCAAAACCGTAGGCGCGGCCGAAGTAGGCGAAGGCGTCATGGCTGGTGACCAGCACCCTTTGCTCCGGCGGCACCACCGCCACCCGTTCCCGCACCCAGGCGTCGAGAGCCAGCAGACGCTCTTTCACCTCGCGTCCGCGTTGCTCAAATTCGGCCCGCTGTCCTGGCAGCGCCTCGCTCAGCCCCCTGACCACCACCGGCACGCAGTCCGCCCACAGTTTGACATCGCCCCAGAGGTGGGGGTCAGCGGGCGCGCCCTCGTCTCCGGCGGCGATCAAGGCCTCCGGCGCCAGCGCCGCGGCCAGCGCGTGCGCGCGCTCCAGCCGCTCCAGCATCTCCGTCATTCGCCCCTCCAGATGCAGGCCGTTGTAGAAAATCGCGCGGGCGTCGCGCAAACGGCGCGCGTCCTCGCCGGTGGGCTTGTAAAGGTGCGGATCCACGCCCGGTCCCATCAGGCCCTCCACCCGCACCGCCTCTCCGCCGATGGCGCGCGCCAGATCGGCGATCATGGTGGTGGTGGCGACCACCAGCGGTTGGCCCGCCTCTTCCGCAGGAGAGGGGGCGCGATCACAACCCGGCGCCAGCAGCAGGGAAAAAGCGGCGGCGGCCCAACGAAGATCAAATATTTGGTTCACAGCAGACTCTTTGTTCCATCAAAGAGATTTAGTCAAGACTAACTTTTGCGGCGCGCGAAATCCGCCTTGCTCACACCTCCCGCCAACGCCTGGGAACCGCGCTCAGAACGTGGCGATGACCCGGAATGCCGCCTGGGGCAGCGTCTCCGACGCGCTGAATCCCACTCCGGCGCCCAACTGCACCGACAGATGCCGGCCCAGGTTGAATTGCAGTTGGGGCATCAGCAGCAGCGTGCTGTCACCCGCCATGGAGACCGCGTAGTTGGTCTCCAAGCCCGCGTGCCAGTTGTCGGAAAGATCATAAAACAAGGACAGGTTTTGCAGGATTTGGGTGCGGTCCCCGCCCACCTCGCCGATGCCCGCTCCCGTTTCGTGGGATGCCCCCCACATGCCGAGCGCGCTCCAGCGCGGGGTGAACCGCATGGCCGCCAGGTAAAGACCGGTCCAACTGGTGGTGGTGCTCTGCAGGGCGCGCTCCATGATGCCCTGAAAACCATGAATGAACCGCCCCCCAAAAGCGGTGCCCGCCGTCCATTGCGCGGCCATTTTCAGTTCTTCGAGCTTTGACCCCTCGAAGGGAAACTCAAACTCCAACGCAAACCCGTCCCACAAGGCGAACTCGATTTCCGGCGCCCATTCGAGCTTCGCCTTGTCCTCGCTGAGCGGCACCAAGCCGAGCTCGTCACCGGCCCGCGCGGATCCGGTCCGGCGGCGGGTCAACGGCATGATGCCCAGGGTGTTGACCTCCAGCTCCCCCTTCCTGGCGCCCAGCGGCCGCACCAAGTCAAATACCATGGGCTCCGGCACATGCGGCGCGGACACCGGTGCCCGCTCCGGCATGGAGTCGAAGGCGACCGCGGACGGCCACTCAGGCGCGCCGCCCCGCGCGGGTCCGGCGATCGTGGCGAGCGTCAACAAGACAAGAACCGCGAAAAAAGCTTTTGGAATCATGCATCATCATGCCGTGCCATGCCTGCCCTTGCATGTCAGGCCGGACCTGGATTCTTTGTCAGGCGGCGTCCTACATGGCCGGAGGGGACGTCACCCAGCGGAAAGCCTCCCGCAGCAGTTCCGTGTGCGTTTCCAGACGGAACTTCTCTTTGATGCGGGCGCAATACACCTGAACGGTTTTCAAGCTGATCCCCAGATTGACTGCGATGTCGCGCGTGTCATTGCCGAGGCCCAGCAGGCGGAACACCTCCAGCTCACGGTCGCTCAACTGGCTCACCTCATGGGACCCGGCGCCGCCCACGATGAATTTCTCAGCCAGCAGCGTCTTCATTTCCTCGCTGACAAAGAGTTTGCCGGCCAGCACCTCCCGGATCGCCAGAATGATTTTCCGGCTGGAATCCCGCTTGGTCACATAGCCGCGCGCCCCCGCGCGCAGCGCGCGCTCCGCGTACACCAGCTCGTCATGCATGCTCAGCACCAGGGAAAGAGTGCGGGGCGACACCCGCCGGATGTCTTTTAACAATTCCAAGCCCGATCCTGAAGCCAGCGCCAGATCCACGATGGCCACGTCCGGTTGCGCTTGCTCGATCCGCGCCAGCGCCACCGCCGCGTCCGCCGCCTCGCCACATGCCTTCATGTCGGGCTGTTGCGCCAGCAGCATGGAGAGCCACTCGCGCACCAGCGGGTGGTCGTCCACAATGAAAACCTGTGTCGTCTCAGCCATCGGAATCTTGGGCAACGAGGCCGGGTTCGGGCGTGTGGCCAGGGGATTGCACCGTGACCCGCGTCCCGGCGCCGCTGGAGTCGATCATGATCTCCGCGCCAATCATGGCCGCGCGGTAGCGCATGATGCGCAAACCCATGCCGTGTTTGCCGGCCGCCGCAAGCAAAATGCCCGACCCGTCGTCCTCGATGGACAAAGCCAGCCGCCCCGCCTGCGCGCCCAGGGTGATGGTCACCGTGGTTGCGCTGGCGTGTTTCACCGCGTTGCGGACCGCTTCCTGGGCGATGCGAAAAAGCTGTGTGGCCTCTTCCGAGTGGCTCACGCGCAAATCTCCGCCCGTCACCAGTTCGCAGCGCGGCGTGCCGCGCGCGCTGGTGGCCAGCGCCAACTCCCTGAGCGCCTCCACCAGCCCCGCCGCATCAAGCTCCAAGGGTGCCAGACCACGGGCCAGGCTGCGGCTCAGGGAGATGCCCTCCTCGATCATGGAGACCAGCCGGTCCGCCATGACCGCCTCAGGCCTGCGAGCCGCGGCCAAGCCACCGCTGAGCACCTGGGCCGCCATCGCCGTTCCCGTCAGATGCTGGCACAGGCTGTCGTGCAGTTCGTGGCCGATGCCCCGCTGTTCCCGCTCGCTCGCCTCCAGTAAGGCATGCTCCAAAGCGGCGCGCTCCGTCATCTCAAGGCGCAGTTTGGCCGTTCGCTCGCGGACTTGCCGCTCCAAATCCTCCTGCGATGCCCGCAGGCGCCAGATCACCATCACCATGACCAGGTAAAAACTCAGTGAGATCAGCACATTCCACCACGGCACCAGAGCGCTGCTGTAGTGGGCGCCGCTGGCGATGTCGCCTGACAAAGAGCAGCCCGCGCTGGCCACCGCCACCAGGATGCCCGCCGTCCGTCCGGCAAACCAGGTGGCCCCGCCGATGAAGCCCAGGTAAAAGAGCGAGAACCAGAGCTCGTAACCCGTCCAGTAGTCGATCGCCGCCACTCCGACAAACAGCAGCGTCGCGATGGCCGCGCGCGCAGGCCGCAGTTGCGGCGAGCGGGAGCGGGGCCGGATCCTTTTGCTCACAGAAACATCATGAAACGCCCGCCGTCCGGCCGCAAACACTCTCTCCCCTCCGCTGCGGCCGCGCTTTCCAGATTGAATCGGCAGCGGCGCGGGTCAAAGTGGCCCCTCATGGCCGCGTCCAAGAAAAAACCACCCGCTCCCGCCGCCCCCCAGTCACGCGCGGTGGAGGACTATCTGGAGCAGATTCACAACCTGATCGAAGGCAAAGGTTACGCCCGCGTGGTTGATATCGCCGCCAATCTCGGCATCTCCCAGGCCAGTGTCACCGCCATGATTCAGAAGCTGGATGCCGAAGGCCTCCTGGTCTATGAGCGCTACCGCGGCGTCACCCTCACCGAGCAGGGCCGCGCCATCGGCCAGGCCATCGCCCGCCGCCACGAGGTGCTCACCCGCCTGCTGGCGAGCTTTGGCATCGACCCGGAAACCGTGCATCGCGATGTCGAGGGCATGGAGCACCACATGAGCCGGCAGACCCTGCAAGTCATCACCCTGATTCTGGAGGAGTTGGAAGGAAACGCCGAATTGCTGCGCAAGCTCAAACGCCGGATGCGCGGCTGAGACCGCCGCCCGCCTCCCCCGCAAATCCGCGCTGGCGCCCCGCCCACTTTGCGCCGATAAACCGCGCTGCATGGCGGAGCGCATCCCGGTCATCCTCAATCCCGCCGCGCGCAGCACCCGCGCGGCGCGGCGTCTCGCCGCGCTGGAATCTCTGACGCCGGCACCCGAGCTGCACCTCACCCGCCGCCCTGGCGACGCCGAAAAGCTCGCGGAGCAACTCGCGCGCGAAGGCCGCCCGCTGGTCGTCGCCGCGGGCGGAGACGGCACCGTCAACGAAGTCCTGCAAGGCCTGTGCCGCGCCGGACCGGCCGCGCGTCCTGCCACCGTGCTCGGCGTGCTGCCGCTCGGCACCATGAACGTCTTCTCGCTGGAACTGGAGCTGCCCGGCAACGACCTCGCCGGCTGCTGGGCGCGCATCGCCGGTGGCGAAACCCGGGAGATCGACCTCTGGCAGGCGAACGACCAGTTTTTCATCCAGCTCGCCGGCGTCGGCCTTGATGCCGAGATCATCCGCCAGACCACTTGGGAGGCGAAGAAAAAACTCGGGCCACTCAGTTACGTCCTGTCCGCGTTGCGCGTGCTGCGCGGGCGGCCGCCTGTGCTGCGTGTCGTCGTGCCCGGAGAGACCGAGCGGATCGGCGCCCTCGTGCTTATCGGCAACGGCCGGCACTACGGCGGGCCGTTCCGGCTCTTCGAGCAGGCCGACCCCGCCGACGGCCTGCTCGACGTGCTGGTCTTCCATCAAGTCGGCCCCTGGGAACTCCTGCAACTGGCGCGCCGCCTCGTCACGCATGGTTACTCGCCAAGCGAGGATTTCGAGTTCTTCCGCGCCGCCGCATTTGAAGTCACCTCCGCCACGCGCGCGCCGATGGAGCTCGACGGCGAACTGCGTGGAGAAACCCCCGCGCGCTTCCGCCTCGCCGGCCGGCTGGCGGTGGCGGGTTGAGCGTCAGCCCCGCCCCAGCGCCCGCCTCAGGCGCGCCACCACTGCCCCCGGCAGTTTCCAGTTTGACTTTGGCGGCGGCGCTGAGGAACCCGTAATGCCGCACGCACATGAGGCTCTTGGGCAGGATGTGCTGGCACCATCTTCGCAGAGCCGAGCAGCGGCGGTAGCCGCAAGACAGACTGCGCGGAACGGGCAGCCCTGAAGCAAAGCGGAAGGGTGAGGGAGCCGGAGACGACGACTGAAGCAATGGCACCCGCCCGTGCGGCGGGCCGACAAGTTCCCTCGATGAGCATTCGGCGCATCCTCTCTCCGTGTTCCCGCCAGACATGATGTGAAAGGTTTGCGTTTGGAACCATCCGGGAGGATGATGCCCCGACCGCCTTCGTTCTCATGAAGCCCACTGACAAAGCGACCCTATTCCGCGAGCTGGCGAAGTTGTTGCAGGCGGATTTTCATCTGGATCGCGGTCTGGACTTGCTGCTGGGGCAGGGGCAGCGCGCGGCGGTGGCGGTGTTTTTGCAAACGGTGAAGGCGGGGCTGGCGGAGGGCAAGGGTTTGACGGAGGCGATGCGGCGCGGCGACGGGCAGGCGCTGGATGCGCTCGACTTGGCGATGATCGAGGCGGGTGAAAAAAGCGGCCGGCTGGCGCAAAGTTTCGCTTTGCTGGCGGACTACTACGAGAGCCTGGCGGACAGCCTGCGGCGCGCGCGCGGGGCGCTGGTGTATCCTCTTTTGCTGGCGCATCTGGCGGTAATTCTGCCGGAGATTCCGGCGGCGATCGCGGGCGGGGAGGCGGCGGCGTTGCCGTTGCGAATCCTCTGGCGGCTCGGGGTGCTGTGGGCGGGTTTGCTGGGGGCGGCAGCGCTTTGGCGATGGTTGTCGGCGCGGGCGCGGGTGTCGCCGGCGGTCGATGGCGGGCTGGCGCGGGTGCCGGTGCTCGGAGCGATGCGCGGGCACTGGGCGCTGGCGCGCTTCACGCGGGTGGCGCATTCCGCCATGCTGGCGGCGGTGCGGCCGCAGGAGTGGGTGCGACTGGCGGGCGAGGCGGCGGGCAGCGGTCGTTTTTTCGAGGGATCGCGGCGCGCGGCGGAGTTGGTGGCGGAGGGGAATCCGGTGGCATCGTCGCTGCGGATGGGCGGAGGGTTTCCGAAGCGCTTCGTCGATGCCCTGGACACGGCGGAGGAGGCCGGCGCGCTTGATCATGAGCTGGAGCGTTGGGCGCGCCTGGAGGCGGGGGAGGCACAGGTGGCGATGGAACGCGCCGCCGTCTGGCTGCCGCGTGTGCTTTATGTTGTCATCGTTCTCTATGTGGCTTGGCGCATCGTCAGCATGATGGTGGGCATTTACGGTCCGCTCCTGGAGGCGACGGGGTTTTAACCGGGCTCATTCGCTTTTAGGACGCGCAGGACATTGCCGCCGAGGATTTGGCGGATGGTGTCGTCGCTGTGGCCGCGGGTGACGAGGCCGAGGGTGAACATGGGCCAGTTCGTCCAGCAGACGCTGCGCTCCATGGCGGGCGTGGTTTTGAAGTCGTCCTGGGGCCAGAGATGCTCCCAGCGGTCGCCGCTGCCGCCGATGGGGGAGCTGCCGTCGGGGCGGCGCGGGACTTTGGCGCGCTCTTCTTTGTCGAAGCGCGAGGTGTAGGCGGTGTCCACGCCGATGGCGGCGTGGTCGGGGCCGAATTTTTTGATCAGGTGATCGAGGTGGTCGAGCATGGCGGTGAGGTCGCCCGCGCCGCCGAGGAAGCGCGAGATGCCGCAGACGCCGAGGTAACCGCCGGTGTCGGCGATGGCGCGGATGACGGTGTCCGGCTTGGAGCGGAAGTGCTTATAGACATCGGCGCAGGCGCTGTGACTGGCGACCATGGGTTTGCTGGAGGCGCGGGCGGCGTCGAGGCTGGTCTTCCAACCGCTGTGGGCGACATCGACGATGACGCCGGCGCGGTTCATGGCGGCGACGGCTTCGCGGCCGAAGTCGCTGAGGCCGCCATCGTGCGGCTCGCCGGCGCCGTCGCCGAGCGGGTTGCGGCGGTTGTAGGTGACGTGCATCATGCGTACGCCGAGCTCGTGGAAGAGGGGAATGAGACGGAGTTCGTCGCGGGTGTTTTTCCACTGCTGACGCAGAGGCACGCCGTTGGTGGTGAAGCAGAGGCCGACGGCGCCGTCCTTTTTGAGCTGGGCGGCGTGCGCGGGGGTGAGGACCTTGCGCAAGGCGGGCGCGCCCAGATCGGTGGCGCGGGTGAAGTGGGCGAGGCGCTTGATGAGGCGCATCGGGTCGCTGCCTTCCTCGCCGGTGTTTTGGAAGATGCAGGTGACGCCGGCGGCGTGGAAGGCGTCGAGGAACTCCTTGCGCTCGCGCTCGCTGCGGGTGTGGCCGTTCATGCTCATGGTCTCGCGCAGGTCGGATAGCTCCTCGGGTGAGGCGCCATCCTTCACGGCCTGAGCGAAAGCCTCGCCGTCGATGGCGCAGCGCGGGGCGAAGCCGTAGGACTCGAAGACGAGCGAGCCGAAATGCAGCTCCCAGGCGCGTTCGATTTGGGCGAGAGTGGGCTTCAACAGGCCGAGAGCGAGCTCGCGCGGCTGATCGATGGTCTCGTTGCCGGTGACCCAGAGTTGGCGTGTGGTCTCGCCTTTGACCTGGATGTGAAAGCCGCTGGTGAAGGCGGTGGCGGCGAGGCCGCGCAGGAGGCGGCGGCGGGAGAGGGGAGGTTGGGCGGGCATGACGGAGGGATACGCCCGCTTGATGCCGCTACTTCTTGAAGAAATCCGCGAGGCTTTGCAGGCCGCGGGCATCGGCGGGTTTCATGGCGGTGGCGATGACTTCCTCCTGGCGGGCGACGAGTTCGGCAATGCCCTTTTTTCCCAGCTCGAGCATGACGGCGAGCTGCTCGGGGGAGAAGGTGGCCTCCTCGCCGCTGCCCTGCACTTCGACAAATTGGCCGGTCTCGGTCATGACAATGTTGCTGTCCACCTCGGCCTTGGCGTCCTCCTCGTAGCAAAGGTCGAGCAGGCCCTCGCCGCCGACGATGCCGACGCTGACCGCGGCGACTTTGGTCTTGAGCGGTTGCTGGGTGAGCTTGCCTTTCTCCAGGAGGCGATTGAAGGCGATGGCGCTGGCGACGCAGGCGCCGGTGATGGAGGCGGTGCGGGTGCCGCCGTCGGCTTGCAGCACGTCGCAATCAATCCACAAGGTGCGCGGCCCGAGCTTCGCGAGGTCCACGACGGCGCGCAGGCTGCGGCCAATGAGCCGCTGGATCTCGGTGCTGCGGCCATCGACCTTGCCGCGCGAGCTGTCGCGATCCTTCCGCTGATGGGTGGAGTAGGGCAGCATGGCGTACTCGGCCGTGAGCCAGCCGCCGGGCACTCCCTGACGCTTCATCCACATGGGCACCTCGTCCTGGATGGTGGCGGCGCAAATGACGCGGGTGTTGCCGAAGCCGATGAGCACGGAGGCGGTGGCGTGCGGGGCGATGTCGGTGAAGAAAGTGATCTCGCGCAGTTGGTCGGCTTGGCGTTGGTCGGAGCGGGCGGGCATGGGCGGCTCTAGCATCGGGGAAGGCGGGGCGCAAGGTCGCGGCGTGCTTGACAATCGGTGTTGTTTCAAATGAACTTAACAAAGCCGCCATGGAAATTCTAATTGTCATTTTCGTCGCCATTGTCCTCTTCACGATCATTCGTCTGCTGAGTGATGCTCGCCACGCGCCCCGATCACGGCATGGGAATGACAACGCGTCTGGCCGGGATGGTGGCGGCAGCTTCCTTCACGGCGGCGGGTTTGTGTGGGGCGGTCACGACAGCGGAGGTATTGATGGAGGCGGTGGCGGCGATGGAGGTGGAGGAGGCGGTGGCGATTGAGAGAACCTCATGAAAGCGAGGCCGGATCGAAAACGAGAGAAGTGGCGGCGTGCCCTCAAAGCCTCCAGGAAGGAGCGCATCAAGACACTGATTGAACACGGTTACTTGAAGTCGGAATCCGACCTCCCCAAAGGAGCGATCCCGGCGCGGCCTTATTTGCATAACGCCGATTCAGGCACGCCACATGGCTACACGAAGCCTTTTTACCAGGATCGGACGTATCACTGCCGGGATTGCGGTTGCCAAGTCATTTGGACCGCGGAAGACCAGGCTTGGGCCTATGAAATGGTTGGGATACCGGTCATCAGTAAAGTGAAGAGGTGCACGGCCTGCCGGTTGAAATTTCAGGCCAAACGAGACGAGGATGTCCAAAGGATGAAAGCCGCCAAAAAGGCGCGACAAGTCGAAGAAGATGCCTGACCCTTGAGGATGGTCTCTGTTCCAATTGCCCGCCGACGCCTCGCTGCGCCATTTCTTTGCCTGCTGCTTCCCCTCAGTGCACCCGCGCATTCGCCGGACAGTTTTGGTGTCGCCACGCTGACGCCGCCTGTTTTGGTCGCGAAGCCCGGTCCACGCTACTGGCCGCGCCTACGGATGTGGCAGGGCATTCCAGGTATTGAGCGCGCGGACAATGGCCGGCTCTGGGCCACTTGGTATTGCGGGCCGCTGGCCGAGGGCAGCGAGGGCAACCATGCCGTGCTCGTCACCAGCATGGATGACGGAGTTACTTGGTCGAACCCGGTGGCGGTTTATGACCCCACGCCCTTTTTTGGCGGCAACACGGCGGATCCGCATGTCTGGATCGATCCGCAGGGGCGGCTGTGGTGGTTTGTAAACCGCAACCTCCGGCTCAAAGACCCCGACGGCATCCGCTCCATGTGGGGCTTCCACGCCAACAATCCGGGCGACGCCCAACCGAAATGGCAGCCACCCGTCTTCGCCGGGTTTGGCGTCGGCTTGAACAAACCGACGGCGCTCGCCAACGGCGATTGGCTGCGGCCCTATGACATCTTCAACAGCAAGGACGACGAGCGCGGCCGGTTCACCGTCTCCCGCGACCAAGGGCGCAGCTTTGAGTTTCTTTCCAAGGTCGAAATCAAGGACGTGGTTTTTTCCGAGCACATGGTGGTGGAGCGCCGGGATGGCAGCCTGCTCATGATGGCCCGCACCCGCTATGGCATCTCCCAGGCCGAATCCCGCGACGGTGGCGCCACCTGGATCAACGAGCGCCCCTTCACCCGCGAGTACAACATCAACACCCGATTCTTCCTGCGCAAACTCAAGTCCGGCAACCTGCTGCTTGTGGCCAACGATCATCCACGCGACCGCACCAACATGACCGCCATGCTCTCCGAGGACGATGGCCTCACCTGGCCGCACAGGCTGCTGCTCGACGACCGGCGCAGCGTCAGCTACCCCGACGGCACCGAAGGCTCCAACGGTTTCCTTTATCTGACCTACGACCGCGGCCGCTACATGAAGGACGAGCAGGAAATTCTCCTGGCCAAAATCACCGAGGCGGATATCAAGGCGGGACGCTTGGTGAACCCGGAGAGCCGCCTGCGCGGGTTGATCAACCGCCTGGCAGATCACGGCGGTGGCGTGCGCTTTAACCGTGAACCCACTGCCATGGAGGAAGCCTTTGAAAAGGAGCTTGCCGAACCCACGCCGGAGTGAGGCGCCGCGTTTGATTTCGCCGTGCTGGTTGACTCCCTGACCGGATGGGGCACACTACCACGCCTCGCCCTGTCCATGAGACTCCCTCTGCCGCCGCGCCTCGCCGCTGCCACCCTCTTTCTCGCCAGCGTTCTCAACGCCGCCCCGGACTACCTGCAAGTCACCGACTTCGAGAGCTTGCAAAAGCTCGCCGCCGAACTCGCCCGCCAGCCCTACGAAGCGCCGCCAGCCACGCTCGACCCGTTTTACGACGGCCTTGAATACGACGACCATCGCCAAATCCGTTTCCAGCCGGAGAAGGCGCTTTTCAGCGGACCGGACGACACCTTTCGCGTCGAGTTTTTCCATCCCGGATGGATGTTCAAAAAGCCCGTCGCTTTTTTCAACCTCGATCCGGCCAAGACCACCCCAGTATCCTTTGATGCCGGTTTGTTCGACTACGGCAGCTTGAAAGTGCCGGAGGGCGCCGCGCCCCCGCCGGGTTACGCCGGCTTCCGGGTGCTCGCGCCCGACCGTCTGGCCGACCGCCGCTTCGAGTTTCTCGTCTTCATGGGCGCCAGTTACTTCCGCGCCGTCACCACCGAGCTGGGCTATGGCATCTCTGCCCGTGGCGTCGCCGTCAACACCATCGGCGGCGAGCCGGAGGAGTTTCCCGATTTCACCCACTTCTGGATCGAGCCGCCGCGAGCCGGCGGCGAGTTTTTCACTCATCTGGCCCTGCTCAACGGCCCCAGTCTTACGGGGGCCTATCGCTTTGCCACCATGCCGGGCAAAACCACCACCATGTTCGTCACCGGCACTCTGTACCTGCGCCAGCCGGTGAAAATGCTCGGCCTGGCTCCCTTCTCCTCCATGTTTTGGTATGGCGAAAACACGCATCCGAAGCCTTATGATTTCCGTCCCGAGGTGCATGACTCCGACGGCCTGCAAATCGAGGTCGAGGACGGCCCCAGCATCTGGCGCCCGCTCGACAACGGCCGCGACATGCGGCTCAGCTTCTTCGAGGTGCCGAAGTTGAAAGGCTTCGGCCTCGCCGAGCGTGACCGCGACTTCAAGAATTTTGAGGACCTCGAAGCGAACTACCATCGCCGCCCCGCCGTCTGGGTGGAGCCGGTGAAGGGCTTTGGCGAGGGCAGCGTCGGCCTCGTCGAGCTGGCCACCGGGGAGGAAACTTGGGACAATATCGTCGCCTTCTGGCAGCCGAAGACCGTGCCCACGGGGCCGGACGAGCCAATGCACTTCGAGTATCGCATCGACTGGCTGGAGGAACACCTGCCCGGCCTGCTGGCGAAGGTGACCGCCACCCGCCGCGGCTTCGTCATGAAGTCCGACACCGACCACCTCTACGTCATTGATTTCACGCGCGGCCTGCTCAATCCCGATCCGCCCGCCGACTGGGTGCCGGAGATTGAAGTGACGCTCACCGGTGGCGACCCCGCCGAGGTGCTCGACGCCCGCGTCATGAAAAACCCCGAGACCCACGGCTGGCGCGCCTTTTTCCAAATCCGCGTGCCCGAGACCACGAAGCTGATCGAAATGAGCGCCGAACTGAAGCGCGCCGAGCAGGTCATCTCCGAGAGGTGGATGTACCAGTGGCGGCGTTGAGGTGGAAACAGCCCGCGCGGTGCCCAAGTCCTGCCATGAGTTATTGGGGGGATTCAAGCGAGCACACGACATTTGAACCAAAAAACCTAATTTTTGAAGACGCCGCTCATCGATTTTGGCTGATTTGATCGAAAAACGTGCGTTTTTAACTTGCCAAATTACGAATCGATGAGACTTTTCGCCTCATTTTCGTAATTTTGAGCGAGAGGACAGGGCGATTCCTTCTTTCTTTCTTTTCCTCCCACCCGCCCGCTGCAACCACCCCCCTACCATGACCACCCCACCCCCCATGGACGGCGCACAAGCGCTCATCAAAACCCTTGCCGACCTTGGCATCGAATACGTCTTCGGCTACTCCGGCGGCGCTGCGCTGCCGATTTTTGACGCCCTCGAAACGGTCAAGACGAACATGAAGTTCGTGCTCGTCCGTCACGAGCAGGGCGCCGTGCACATGGCGGACGGCTACGCCCGCGCCACCGGCAAACCCGCCGTCGTGCTCGTCACCTCCGGCCCCGGCGCCGGCAACACCATCACCGGCCTGATGACCGCGCAGATGGACAGCGTCCCGATGATTGTGCTCTGCGGCCAGACCGTCTCCTGGATGCTCGGCAAGGACGCCTTCCAGGAAGCCGACATTTTCAACATCACGCAGCCCGTGGTGAAGCACAATTTCCTGGTCAAAGAGACCAACGCCCTGCCGCGCATCGCCAAGGAGGCCTACCACATCGCCACCACCGGCCGCCCCGGCCCGGTTTTGGTGGACATCCCGAAGGACATCAGCCAGGCGCCCTTCACCGGCACCTTTGACGAACCCATCGACCTGCCCGGTTACGACCCGAGCGTCTCCTTCAAGATCGATCAAGCCGGCATCAAAGAAGCCGCCCGCCTGCTCTCCCAGGCCCGGCGACCCGTCATCCTCGCCGGCCAGGGCGCCATGATCGCCCGTGCCGACAAGGAACTACTCACCTTGGCCGAAACCCTCGGCTGCCCGGTCACCACTACCCTCCTCGGTAAAGGCGTCTTCCCCGAAACCCACCCGCTCTCCCTCGGCATGCTCGGCATGCACGGCACCGCTTACGCCAATAAAGCCATCTGCGAGGCCGACCTCATCTTCAATGTCGGCTCCCGCTTTGACGACCGCATCATCGGCAAGCCCGCCATGTTTGGCCGCAACGCCCGCCTCATCCACATCGACATCGACGCCGCCGAGCACCATAAGATGATCCAGGTCGATGTCGCCATTTGCGGCGACGCCAAGGCCGCGCTCAGCGACCTGCTGCCGCACGTGGAAAAACTGCCCACCGAGGACTGGCTGGCCCACCTCGACGGATACAAGAAAAAATACCCGCTCGGCTACAAAAAACAGGGCGGCCTGCGCATGCAGCAGGTCATCGACGAGCTTTACCAGCTCACCGGCGGCAAAGCCATCGTCTCCACCGACGTCGGCCAGCACCAGATGTGGGCCGCGCAGTTCTACAAGAACGACGCCTCCTATCACTGGCTCAGCTCCGGTGGCGCCGGCACCATGGGCTTTGGTTTCCCCGCCGCCATCGGCGCCCAGTTCGCCTGCCCGGACAAAACCGTCGTTTCCATCTCCGGCGACGGCGGCTTTCAGATGACTTTGTTTGAACTCGCCACCGCCGCCATTCACAAGCTGCCCATCAAAATCCTCATCTTGAACAACAGTTACCTCGGCATGGTGCGCCAGTGGCAGGAGCTCTTCTTCGACAACCGCGAAAGCGGCGTCGATCTGCTTGGCAACCCCGACTTTGTCAAACTCGGCGAGGCCTACGGCATCAAAGGCTGGCACATCCGCCGCCCCGCCGACGTCAGCCGCATCCTCCAGCAGGCCCTCGATTACAACGACGGCCCGTGCATCATCGAGGCCGAGTGCATCAAGACCGAAAACGTCTTCCCCATGATCCCCGCCGGCGCCGCCCTCGAAGACATGCTGGTCGAGGCGCCCAAGCACAAAATGGAGAAACCCGCCGGTTCCACCTAACAACAGCAATTCAACCTTCATTTAGACAGGATTAACAAGATTTACAAGATTCACCGGATGGCTTCCCGAGTCCTCCAAAACCAAAATCCCGAAAATCCTGTAATCCTGTTCATCCTGTCAAAAAATGCACCGACTGCTTCAAGGTGATGTCCTCGCGGAACTCCAAAAACTCCCCGACACCACTGTCCAAGCCGTCATCGCCGACCCGCCTTATTACAACGTTCTCGAAGATGAAACCTGGGACACCCAATGGCCGACGCCCGACGCCTACCTCGACTGGTGCGAGGCCTGGGTCGCCGAGGCCATGCGCGTCCTGCGGCCCGACGGACTCGCTTTCATCTTTGGCCAGCCCGGCAAACGCGAGCATAGCTTCATTCACCTCATGTCCCGCCTCTGCATGAAGCACCCGTTCCATGACCTCGTCATCTGGGATCGCGCCGTCGGTTACGACGAGCGGCGGGACAGCTTCACCCCGCAGTACGAAATGATCCTCGTCCTGCGCAGGGGCGACTCCCCCAAATTCAACAAAAACGCCGTCCGTATCCCCTACGACGCCAAAACTATCGAAACCTATCTCAAAGACAAACGCTACAAAGACATGGCCGCCCGCCGCGCCCACCTCGAGGCCGGCAAGTTCGCCACCAACATCCTGCGCGTCCCCAGTCTCAAAGGCATCTCAAAAGAGAAAGTCGGTCATCCCTCACAGAAACCCCTGGCTCTCATCGAAAAACTCATCGCTTGCGCCACCGACGAGGGCGACACCGTGCTCGACCCCTTCCTCGGCTCAGGTACCACAGCTGTCGCCGCCGAAAAACTCAATCGCCGCTGGATCGGCATCGAACGCGAGCCTGCCTATCTCGAAATGACCCGCAACCGCCTCGCCAACCAGCAATCCCAAAACGATGATCTATTTGGACAGGATTTACAGGATTAACAAGATCGACAAGATTTGATCTCAATCTAACACCACAACGACCGCCATCTCCCTATTGACCGTCCATCCTGAACCGACCTCCGCCAGACTTATCAGAAAAAATCCCGTCAATCCTGAAATCCTGTTAATCCTGTCAAACTTCGCCCCGAATTACCATGAGCACCACCGCCCCTAAAACCCCCTCACCGCTGGCCGATGTCATCAACATCCACACCCTCAGCGTCTATGTGAACAACCAGCCCGGCGTGCTCGGCCGCATTTGCAACGTCTTCAGCCGGCGCGGATTCAACATCGAATCCCTCGTCGTCTCCCAGACCCGCAACCCGCGCTTCAGCCGCATGACCATCGGCATCAGCGGCCATCCCGAGGGCCTCAGCCAGATCATTCTCCAGGTCAACAAACTGATCGACGTCATCCACTGCCAGGAGCACACCGACCGCGACGCCGTGGTGAAGGAAATGGTCCTGGTCAAAATCGCCGCCGGCCCCGATGAGCGCACCGAGATCCTGCAAATCGTCGAGCACTACGGCGGCAAGACCGTCGATCTCCAGGAGGACAGCCTCATCTGCCTCATCTCCGGCAACAGCGACAAACTCGACGCCGCCGTCCGCCTGCTCAGCAAGTTCGAGATCGTCGAAACCATCCGCACCGGCAAAGTCGTCATGGCCCGCGGTCTCACGGACACCTGACCCTTTGGCATTTGAAACTCCCCCATGCCTTCCGAACCCGAGTATTTCGACTCCAGTCTGCCTTCCATCGAGTTTTTGCGGGAGCGGGCGTGGCGGCGGGTGCCGCGGTTTGCGATGGAGTACCTGGATGGCGGCTGCCACACGGATCTCAATCTGCGGCGCAACACGGAGGAAATCCGCGCGGTGCAGTTGCGCCCGTTTTACCTGCGCGACTTCCCCGGCGCCGACCTGCGCACGCGGCTGTTCGATGAGGACTACGACGCGCCTTTCGGGGTCGCGCCCATCGGTTTGCAGGGCTTGGTTTGGCCGAAGGCGACGGAAATCCTCGCCACTGCTGCGGCAGCCCACAATCTGCCGTTCATCCTCAGCACCGTGGCCACGGCCAGCATCGAGACGGTGGCGGAGATGACCGCGGGCCGCGCCTGGTTCCAGCTTTATCATCCGACGGAGGAGGCGATGCGGGACAAGATCATCGACCGCGCTGCCGCTGCCGGATTAAAGACACTCGTCATCCTGGCGGACACGCCGGTGTTTGGTTATCGCCCGAAGGAAATCCGCAACGGCCTGGCCATCCCGCCGCGCATGACGCTGCGCAACATTGCGCAGATGATGCTGCGGCCACGCTGGGCCTTTTCCCAGCTCGCCGCGGGCGCGCCGCATTTTGCCACGCTGGCGCCTTACATTCCGAAGGGGATGAGCATGAAGCACCTGGGCCAGTTCATGAACCGCACCTTTTCGGGTCGCCTCAGTGAGGACCGGGTGGCGGCGCTGCGGGACAAGTGGAAAGGCAAACTCGTCATCAAAGGCATTGTGACCACCGAGGATGCGGAGAAAGCGGTGCGCCTCGGCGCGGACGGTCTGATCGTCTCCAACCACGGCGGCCGGCAGCTCGATAATGGCGAGTCCACCATCAAACCGCTGGCGGAAATCACGCGCGCGGTCGGGGATCGTATCACGGTGATGATGGACAGCGGGGCGCGCTCCGGCCCCGACATCGCCGCCGCGCTGGCCACTGGCGCGCGGTTTGTGTTTCTCGGCCGCAGCTTCATGTATGGCGTCGCCGCGCTCGGCCGCCACGGTGGTGATCACACCATGACGATGCTCAAGCGCCAGCTCCGCCAGGTGATGGAGCAGGTGGCCTGCGCACGGGTGACGGATTTTCCACAGCACTTGGTGCGGGAGTAATTGGCCCAGCGGCTTGTGCCACTCCCACTCACTCCAACTGCGGCGCTCCCGGCGCCACTCCGGCTTGATGCGCCCGCACGGCGGCGGCGATGCGCTCCAGCACTTCAGGATGCGCGGCGGCGACGTCGCGTTTCTCAGACGGGTCGAGGCCGAGGTGGTAAAGCAGCGGCGGCTCGTGCGGCTCCGGCTTGGGCTGGCCGTAACCGGTTTGCGTCTTGAAGTGCGCCTTCCATTCGCCGAGTCGGCAGGCGAAGATTTGATCGCCGCGATAATAAAAAAACGATCGCTCCGGCGGCGGCTGGTTGTGGAAAAGCAGCGCTGACAAATCGGTGCCGTCGAGCGTCACCCCTGCGGGCGGCTCGGCACCGGCGAGCGCCAGCGCGGTGGGGAAAAGATCCAACATGCAGGCGAAGGCGTGGGTGACGCCGGGCTGGATGCGGCCCGGCATCCAGGCGAGGCCGGGCACTCTCATGCCCCCTTCCCAGGTGCTGCCTTTGCCGTCCTTGAGCAGGCCGGCGCTGCCGCCTTGATTGCCCATGATGAGCCAGGGTCCGTTGTCGCTGCTGAAGAAAACGAGGGTGTTCTCCGCCAGACCGTGCTCGCGCAGAGTGTCGAGGATGCGGCCCGCGCTCCAGTCGATTTCTTCCACGGCGTCCCCGTAGATGCCGGCGCGGCTGCGGCCTTTGAAGTCGGGGGAGGCAAACATCGGCACATGCGGAAAGGTGTGGGCCAGATAGAGAAAGAACGGGCCGTCTTTGTGGCGGGTGATGAAACGCACGGCCTCCTCGGTGTAGCGCTTTGTCAGTGTGGTTTGATCGGCGGGTTGCTCGATGACTTGGCCGTCGCGCAGCAGCGGCACGTTCCAGCCGTCCTCGGGTGGATTGGGCGAGCCGGAGGAGCCGCGTGGCAGACCGGCCCGGCCATCCATGTCGTTGGAGTAAGGCAGGCCGAAACTGGAGTCGAAGCCTTGATCGAGAGGGCGCGAACCCTCATGGATGCCTAGGTGCCACTTGCCAATGTGCGCGGTGGCATAGCCTTTTTCCTTCAGCGCCTCCGCCAGCGTGATCTCCGCCGGCGGCAGGCCGCCTTTGGAGTTCGGGAAGAGCACACGCCGCGCGCCCGGCATCTCGCACATGCCGCTGCGGATCGGGTAGCGACCCGTGAGCAACGCCGCGCGGCTCGGGGTGCAGACTTCGGAGGCGGAATAAAAATCCGTGAAGCGCAGTCCCTCCGCCGCCATGCGATCCAGGTTCGGCGTGCGGATCACCGGCGAACCGTAGCAACCGAGGTCGCCATAGCCAAGATCATCGGCAAAAAGAATGACCACGTTGGCGGGAGCGGCGGCGGCAAGCGGCAGCGCGCTGGTGAGCAGCAGCCAGGACAGTGAAAATAAAAAACGGGGCATGCCTGTGGAAACGCGGACAGGCAGCCCATTATCGCTCACAATGTGGCGCGACCGGCCCGTCGCGTTTTCCATCTGGCGAGCCAGCGGCTCGCCACACAGTTGGAAAATTTCTTTCTGTGCATCCTGAAAAAAAACGTCCATCCTCCGCGTCAACCCCATCTCTTCAGCCACCATGTTTTATCTCGGCATCGACAGCGGCACGCAAAGCACCAAGGCCATCGTCCTTGATCTGGAAACCGGCGCCATACTTGCCACCGGCCAGCAGGGTTACGACCTCATCGAGGGGCAGCCGCCCGGCCATCTTGAGCAGTACCCGCAGACCTGGGTCGAGGCCACCGAGGCCGCAGTCCGGCAATGCCTGGAGCAGCTCGGCAGCGACCGCGTCAAGATCGAAGGCATCGGCGTCAGCGGCCAGCAGCATGGCCTGGTGGCGCTCGATGCCCGCGACGAGCCCGTGCGTCCTGCCAAGCTCTGGTGCGACACCTCCACCCAGGCGCAGTGCGAGGAGATGGCCCACCACTTCGGCGGCCAGCCGGGTGTCATCGCCCTGGCAGGCAACGCCATGCTGCCCGGCTACACCATCCCGAAGCTGCTGTGGATGAAGCAGAACGAGCCGGAGAACTTTGCCAAAACCGCCTCCATCCTGCTGCCGCATGACTATCTCAATTTCTGGCTGTCCGGCGTCAAACGCATGGAATACGGCGACGCCTCCGGCATGGGCATCCTCGACGTGCGCACCCGCGCCTGGTGCCGCGAGCTGATCGACTACATCGACCCGCGGGTGCATGACCTGCTCCCGCCACTCGGCAGCAGCCGCGCCGTGCATGGCCGCTTGCGCCCGGAGCTCGCCGCGCGCTGGGGTCTCAGCGACGATGTCGTCATCAGCGCCGGCGGTGGCGACAACATGATGGGCGCCATCGGCACCGGCAACATCAAGCCCGGCGTCATCACCGCCAGCTTCGGCACCAGCGGCACCTTGTATGGCGTCGCCGCCGCGCCGGTGGTCGATGGCCAGGGCGAGGTGGCGGCGTTTTGCGACAGCACGGATCAGTGGCTGCCGCTGGTCTGCACCATGAACGTCACCGTCGTCACCGAGCAGGTGCGCGAGCTGTTCGGGTGGGATTTGAAAAAGCTCGAAGCCGCCGTCGATGCCGCGCCCGCTGGTTCGGAGGGCGTCACCTTCCTGCCTTACCTCAATGGCGAGCGCACCCCGAACCTGCCGGGCGGCAGCGGTGTGCTGCACGGCCTGCGCACCGGCAACCTGACACCGGGCAACCTCGCCCGCGCCGCTGTCGAAGGCGCCACGCTGGGGCTCGCCTACGGCCTGAAACGCTTCCGCGACCTCGGCATGAATCCCTCCGAGATTCGTCTCACCGGCGGCGGCAGCAAAAGCCCCGTCTGGCGTCAGATCGCCGCCGACTGTTTCAATGCCGAAGTCGTCACCCTTTCCACCTCCGAAGGCGCCGCGCTCGGGGCCGCCATCCAGGCCGCCTACGCCCGCGCCAACGACGGCGCGCCGGCCGAGATCGTCAGCTACGAAACGCTATGCGACCGCCTCGTCGAGCTCGACGAAGCCACCCGCTGCCATCCCGACCCCGCCAAAGCCGCGCGCTACACGGAGCAGTTGCAGCGCCAAATGGACCTCACCAGCCGCTTGCAGCAGACGGGGTGGTTGTGAGTTACCCCGCAATCGCTTTCTGCCGCAGCCAGTGATCGGCGAGCACGAGGTGGACCATGGCCTCCACCATCGGCACAGCGCGGGGTAGAACGCAGGGATCATGACGGCCACGCGCGGCCAGCGTCGTTTCCTCGCCGGTGTTGCTCACCGTTTTTTGCTCCAGCAGGATGGTGGCGGTCGGTTTGAAAGCGACGCGGAAGACAAGGTTCTCGCCGTTGCTGATGCCGCCCTGGATGCCGCCGCTGCGGTTGCTGCGGGTGCGCACCTTGCCGGCATCCATGAAGAACTCGTCGTTGTGCTCGCGTCCCGTCAAGAGCGTGCCGCCGAAGCCGGAGCCCATTTCAAAGCCCTTGGTCGCCGGCAGGCTCAGCATCGCCTTGGCCAGGTCCGCCTCCAGTTTGTCAAACACCGGCTCGCCCAAACCGGGAGGCACGCCGCGCACCACGCACTCGATGACACCGCCGACCGAGTTGCCCTCGCTGCGCATCGCCGTGATGAGCGCGATCATCGGCTCCACCATGGCCGAGTCGGCGGTGCGCACGATGTTGGATTCCACCTGCTCCGCCGTCACCTGGTCCGGGTCCACACTGGCAGTCAGGTCTTTGATCGACTTCACATAAGCGAGGCACTCGTAACCGCCGAGGTCGCGCTCCAGCACCTTGCGGGCGATGGCGCCGGCGGCGACACGGCCAATCGTCTCCCGCGCCGAGGCGCGTCCGCCACCGGAGACCGAGCGGATGCCGTATTTGGCGTCGTAAGTGTAGTCGGCATGGCTGGGGCGGTAGGCCGTTTGCATCTCCGTGTAGGCGGAGGGCCGTTGGTCGGTGTTGCGCACCAGGATGCCGATGGGCGTGCCGGTGGTGAGGCCGTTCTCGACACCGCTCAGAATCTCGGCCGTGTCCGCCTCCTGACGCGGCGTCACGATCTTGCTTTGGCCGGGCCGGCGGCGGTCGAGTTCCTTTTGCAAATCCTCCACGGTCAAAGGCACGCGCGGCGGGCAGCCATCGACCACGACACCGACACCGGGTCCGTGGGACTCGCCCCAGGTGGAGATGCGGAAAAGAGTGCCGAGGCTGCTGGACATGCGGGAGGTAGAATGAAGCCCGCAGCCGATGCAAAGTCGCGAATGGCGGAAGGGGCGGGATTCGAACCCGCGGCCCGTTGCTATTCGTTGGACTGGCGGCTGAAGGCTTGGTTATTCAAGGGTTTGTGGATTTCACTGGACTTGTCTGGACGTGCTTGGTATTCTCACTTGGATTCTCACCGGCGGGCTTGGTTGCTTGGTGCATTGCAAATTACGCGTGCCGGTGGGTCTGTCACTCTGATTCTTGCTCGTCATGGCATCCCTCTGGAAGCGTCACAACAGCCCGTATTGGGTGGCTTGCTTCACGGCTGGCGATGGCCGCCAGTTGAAGCGGTCCACCAAGGAGAGAAGCCGGCGGCTGGCGATGCGGATTGCCAATGAGTATGAGGCGGCAGCGGCTGGAAAGAGGACGGCGAAACAAGTCCGTCAGGTGATCGAAACGCTGCATCGGGAAATCACCGGGCAAGTGTTGGAGACGCGAACGGTGGCGGCATTCGTGGCGGAGTGGTTGGAGGAAAAGAAGCCCGAAACGAGCCTCGCCACCTTTCGAGCTTACAAGACGCATTCGGACAAGCTGCTGGCCTTCCTGGGGGCGAGGGCGCAACTGGATATTGGTCTAGTCACTCATGACGATCTGTTGAAGCTGCGCGCGGGGGCGTTGAAGTCTGTCCACCCTGGCACGGTGAACCACTTGTTGAAGATCGTGCGGATGATCTTCCGGGCGGCCTACCGCAAGCGGCTGTGCGCGGAAAACCCGGCGGAGTTTCTTGAGTCGGTGAAAGCGCGCAGGGATTCGCCGCGCCGGCCCTTCACGCTGGACGAGCTGCGCGCGGTGCTGGCGGTGGCGGATGACGAATGGCGTTCCTTGATCCTTTTCGGCATCTACAGTGGTCAGCGGTTGAGTGACTTGGCGCGGCTGACGTGGCGGAACGTCGATATTGAGCAGGGCACTTTGAACCTGGTAACGGGGAAGACGGAAAAGCGCATTATCCTGCCGATGCCGGAGCCGCTGAAAGAGCATCTGGCGACGATTGCGGTATCCGATCTGCCGGGCGATCCTCTGCACCCGCGCGCTTTTGAGGCGATCCAGCGGAGCCGCGCAAGCAACACGCTAAGCCGCCGGTTTGGGGAGCTGCTGGCCGATGCGGGTTTGCGGGCGGCTGTCACGCATCAAGGGGAGGGCAAGGGGCGCGGCGCGCGGCGGCGGCAATCGGAGCTGTCCTTTCACTCTCTGCGCCATACCGCGTCCACGCTGCTGAAAGAGGCCGGCGTGCCTGATGCGGTGGTGATGCAGTATATCGGCCATGAGAGCGCGGCCATGAGCCGCCATTACACCCACGTTGGCAAGGAGGCGCTGGCCGATGCTGCCGCTAAGATGCCGCGCCTGACTTGATGCGTTTTCCAGGAAAAATCCGCCAGTTTCCGAAAATAAGCGTCACAAGTGTCATTCCGGGCTGGAAGCAAGCAGCGGCGGGGCTTGGTGAGTGACACTTGATGTTGTCATTATGTGTCACCGGGTGGGTGGATGTGTCACAACGGATGGCTGCGGGACGCTGCGCAACCGGGTAAGCCGCACAGGCGGCTTGATCTGAGCGCCGACGTTGGCTTGTAGGCATCCGGGGCGCAGTGCGGCCGCGCTTGGCGAGCTAGTGACGGTTTGGTGATGACTTGGTGAGGCCGGCGCGTTGGCGAGCTGGCCTTCGATCGTGGTGCGCCTGGCAAGCAGCACCGGCGGCACGATCTGAGTGCCGACGTTGGCTTGTGCGCATCCAGGGCGCAGTGTGGCCACGTATGTCGAGCTGGTGAAGCAAATCACGGCCGTGGGGGAGAAGTGGGCACACAGATAACGACCGGCGCGTGCTGGTCGTTATCTGTGTGCCCTTCCGAACTCTGCCGCTATGAATTGACACGGTGAATCGCTACACAACCTTAACCCTTTACTGCTATGCTTTCTTCACGTCCTCCTTTTTTCGTCACCGCTGCTCCTGCCTGCGAAACTGCGCCGGTTGGGTCGCGTGTGGCTGGCGCGAGTGTCCCAGAAATCACCGCAGCGGTGTCCGCCGCGCTCAAGCCGATGGTGGACAGGGTTGCCTTGCTGGAAAACGAGATCAATAACTTGAAGGGGCGCGGCGCGTGGTGGGGATGACTATTGGGAGTGCCGGTCGTTCTCTTGTGAGCATCGACGCGATGCAGGTGCAAGCCATGACGGGCATGGCGAATGCGATGCAGATGGATGTGAAGGAACTGGTGTAGCAGGTGACGGCGATGGGGGAGAAGTGAGTACACATTTCTTAACCCGCATGTGCCGGTTAAGAAATGTGTACTCAGCTTCCGTACGCGCGTGGGGTGAAAGACATGAGATTGGCACGCGCCGATCTAGCCAATGCAGCTTCCGCGCGCGCGTGGGGTGAAAGCGCGCTAGACCGGCACATGCCGGTCTCACGTCTCCCGGTCCACCAGCGGCGGCGGGGCGTGATTGGTTGTTGCTGGCCTTCCGTGACATTGGCGTGAAGACTGGACGTTTGACACGTGGCGGCGGTGGATGAAGACAACTACTCTACCGGCAGGGCCTGGCGACAAAGCGCGCTGGGCGGAAAACAAAAGCGGCTCTAGCGAACGCGAACGCGAGCAACTGCCTGAATGGATTCGTGTGGATCGTGCGGCACGCGTCTCGGGCCTGTCGCGCTCCCTCCTTTACGAGCTGATTGGCGACGGGTTGATTAAATCAGCTTCCATCCGCCGGCGTGGAGCGCAGCGCGGGGTGAGGCTGATTTTTTCTGATAGCCTGCTGGCCTTCATTGAAAGCCACGCCGATAATGGCGCGGCGCAAAGCAAAAAGGGGGGAGCGGAGTGATGAGCCGAAACCGAGAGCGGGCGCGATTGACGGGATGCAAAAAGCGTTCGCGGCGGGGGTCGTCGGCGCTGGCTTTTTCGGAAATGGCGGCGCGGCAAGTGGGCGGGCGTGAACGTGTCTTTCTGCACGGCGGTTCTGGTGGCGGGCTGGACAGCAAGCAGGTGGTGTCCATCCAGAAGCTGGCGCGCCTGCACCGCGAGTGTTTGAAGCTGCTTGATGAACTGGAAGGGGGCGGCAGCGGCAAATGAAACGCGGGAGATCCAAAAAGCGGGGGGCTGAGCTTTGGCCGGCGGATGAACTGGATCATGCGATCAAGGTGACCGTGGAAACATTGCCGCAAGTGGCGCGTGGAGGGGGGCGGCTGCTGGGCTTTCTGCGCTACTTTGTGATGCGCAAACATGGGCCTGATTTGCGCGCGTTATGGGCCGAGGTGGCATCCTTCATGCGCGCCTGTCCCGGCGCACCTGTGCCGGTGCGGTGCGTGCTTGATCATCTGGCTTACAAGGCGCGCAAGGCGGGGCGGCGGTTCACTGTCAGTCATGATTACACTGCCTATCTCGGGCGGCTGCTGAAGGCTTGGGGTGTGCCGGTGCGGTTGGTGCCAGCGCTGGCGGATGAGGTGCCGGCGTCCTGGTGGACGGCGCAGACTTGCCCGGTGGAGTTGCTGGCTGCCACCGCGCCAGTTGCGGAATCTTCAACCGCACCCGGCCCGTGATGACGCGTCTGGACATTGCTAAAGAGCGCCTGACGATCCCTGATCTGGCACGCAAACGGGGCTGGGATTGGGAGCCGGGCCGGGCCTGCCGGGTGCCTTACCGGGTGGACAAGTCGCCCTCTGGCGGTGTCTATGCGGACGGGCGGCTGTTGTATGACCACTCCACAGGGGAGACGCTGGACGCGCCTGCCCTGCTGGCGCGCGTGGAAAACCTGACGCTCTCTGATGCCTGCCGGCTGTTCATCCAGGTGGCGGAAGTGCCGGCGGCGGCGGGCGAGGGCGGAAGGCGGCGGAGACGGCGCAAGGCGGCGGTGGTTGCGGCCGCGCCACCGCCGCCGCCTTTGGAAAAGGAAAAGCCTGAATTGCCGCCGCTGCTGCGTCCCACGGGCGGGCAGTTGCGGGTGATAGCTGAACAGCGGGGGCTGTCTCTGGAGAGTGTGACGGCGGCCTCTGCGCGCGGGCTGCTGTGGTGCTGTGAGTGGCGCGGCATGTGGTGCTGGGCCGTGGCGGACGCGGCGCGCTGGCTGTGCCAGGTGCGCAGGCTGAACGGGCTACCATTCAGGCGCAAGGATGACGAGCACACTTTTAAGGCGTGGACGCTGCCGCGTTGCCGCGCGGGCTGGCCGCTGGGCATCGGGGAGGCGGCTTCCTTCCCTTTCCTGGCGCTCTGCGAGGGCGCGCCGGATATGCTGGCCGTGCTGCACTTGGCTTGCGTGATGGGCTGCCTGGATCGAGTCGCGCCGGTGGCGATGCTGGGGGCGTCCACGCGGATCGTGGCGGATGCGCTGCCGCTGTTTGCCGGAAAGCGGGTGCGTTTGTTCCCTCACGCCGACGCACCGCGCGACGATGGCCGCGCGCCTGGTCTGGAAGCTGCCGCGCGCTGGCAGGATCAACTGACGGCCGCCGGGGCGCCTGTGGATGTGTTTGATTTGTCCGGCCTGGTCGATGCGGCGGGCGCGCCGATCAAAGACTTGAATGACTTGGCGCGCCTGCCCGCCGCCACGCTGGCCGCTGATGCGGAGCTGTGCGGCATGTTTGAACCCTGATGCCGCCCACCATGCCGGCGGTCACCTTTCCTTTTTGAGCTATGCAGAAATCGACTGCCGCCCGAACCCCTGAAACTACTGAGTCTAGCGGCCGCAATGGCGGCGCGGTGAAGACTAGCAAGGTAACGCCGCCGCGGATCGAGAAGGGCGCGCCAATCCCGCCGCCTGCACCGCCGCCTGACGTGCCGCCTGACGCTCCCGTGAAACGCAATGGCCGTATTGGCCGCGTGGTGAAGAATGGCAAGGCAACGCCGGCGCGGATCGAGAAAGGCGCTCCGATTCCGCCGCCTGTGCCGCCAACGCTGCCGCCCTTCGATCCCGCGCCGGTGGTGGAGAAAATCAACCTTTGGTGGTTGAACGGTAAAAACTACTGGCTGCCGACGCCGGCGGGTGTCTGGCTGGACTCCACGGAGGCGCACGCGGGCAAGGAGCTGCGCGCCTGTGGGGTGTCGAGCCAGCGGCCTGATGGCTCTGGCTTGTCCCATGTGGACACGGCTTTGCGCTACGCGCGCCAGCATCGTCACCTTGACCTGGTGATGAATCTGGCGGGCCTGAAAGCGGGGGTGCATGAGCTGATGGGGAGGCGCATTTTGGCGCGCGAGTCGCCGGCGTTGATCGAGCCTGTGAGGGCTGGCTTCCCGGTCATTGAGGAGATGTTGCAGGGCTTGCTTGGCGTCGAGCAACTTCCGCGCTTTGTGTCCTGGCTGAAAAACGGGGTGGAGTCTCTGCGCGCCGGCTTTCAGCGTCCGGGCCTGGCTTTGATCCTGGTGGGGCCGGCGGGCAGTGGGAAATCCCTGCTGCAAACGCACCTGATCACGCCGCTGCTGGGAGGCCGCCAAGCTGATCCGGCCGGCTATATGTTCGAGAAAACGGACTTCAATAGCGAGCTTTTTGGCTGCGAGCATTTGATGATGGAAGACCCGGCCACTTCCACCAAGCCGGAAGCGCGGCACTACTTTGGCGAGCGGCTGAAAGGCATCGTGGCGAACGAGATGCACAGGTGCCACCCGAAAGGCCGGGAGGCGATCACGCTCGCCCCTTTCTGGCGGCTGAGCATGAGCTTGAATGATGACCCGGACAAGCTGCGCATCCTGCCGAATTTGAACGCGCCTGACCTGGCTGACAAGGTGCTGCTGCTGCGCGTGGAGAGCGCCCCGCTGCCGATGCCTACGGACACGGGAGAGCAGCGGCGGGCGTTCATCGCGGCTCTGACGGCTGAGCTTCCCGGCTTCCTGCATTACTTGCTGACAGTGGAACTGCCGCCGGCGGTGGTGGACACGCGCTTTGGCTGCCGTGCCTGGCTGAATCCCGAAGTAGCTGCCTCGCTCTATGAGGATTCACCGGCGGGCCGTCTGCTGGATTTGGTTGACTTGGCGTTGTTCCGTGAGTTGGACGTGGTGGCCAAGGACAAACCGCGCACGGCTGCGGATGCTTGGGAAGGCCGCGCGGAGGCGCTGGAAGCGGAGCTGATGGAGCCAGGCGGGCCGGTGGAAAGAGAAGCCAAACGGTTCTGTGATCACAACAACGTGGCGCGTCTGCTGGCGCGTCTGGCGAAAGACAAGCCTGACCGTGTTTCCAAGCATCGGACGGCAGGTGAAAGGCGCTGGCGCATCACGCCGCCGCCGGTGGATGAGGCTCTGTGAAGTGAAATCACCAAGTTGGTGGACGGGTATTCCCGTTCCGTCCAACGACTGTTCGGCGACGCGAGGATTGACATCTTGCCGCGCGCATGCCGAAATGGTTTTCGATTACTGCCTTGGCCGCCGCTGAGGGTGTCGATGAGAGTGTGCGGGGGTTGTTTGACACCGCGCTTGCTGTGCAGACCGGTGCGCTGGTTTTCGGGGCTGGCGATCTTCGCCGGGTTTGCTCTGACGTTTGCATAGTCGCGGCGGCGGGAGGGTGGGAGTCCTTCTGCCGCCGCTTTTTGCGGTCAGTGATGCGAGTTCTTGCTGTCCGCTTTTGTTAAGCGGCGACGCGCCGGGCTGAAGGTGATTTGGCAGGTTTCACTCTGTAAAGGAGTGAGATGGTAATCATGCCGTCTTTCCTGGAGTCCCGTTCTCCGCAGCACAGGGCCTGTGAGATGACCTCAATCTCGGGATGATTAAGCAGCCACGAATTGATTTCACTTTCGAGGCGCTCGTCATGGGTGTCGGAGAATATGGCGATTTGCATGGGTGGATTGTGATGCTTTTAGGGGCTGTGTCCACTGATAGGTGCGCCGCTGTGCGCTGGTGAATATTTCCTTTGACGTACTGCTCGCGTCAGCGTATGTTGACAGCACTTAAAACAAGACGGTCAACGCCCCGCTTTGGCGCTTTTTTTGTGCCTGGGTGGATCACGGAGACTGTGAAAGACATTCGTTGGGCCGATAGGCGGAAATACAAGACCCGCAAGGGGAATACCGCCACCGCATCTTGTGCGGAGTTGAGACCCGGCACCGTGCCTCACGGTATCGAGGCGTCACTACTAAAACAAGAATATGAGAAAACCAGAATGGTGGGAAACCCAAGGAGAAGAATGGAAGTTCCAAAACCCGGAGCCAAGTTTTAAGCCCGGAGACAAAGTTGTCTGCATCAAATCATTGCGCGATGCGGTGGCTTGGGGGGATCGGCACGTTGCGCAGGCGTCCACGTTGATCGTTTATCCGCGATTGTTGCTTTACGGCGAGGTGTATGTGGTTCGTGAGGTGAGAGATGATGCGGTGAGGCTTGTTGGCGTCCTGGTGGGGAAAAAATGTGACCCCGAGGAGTGGTGGATTAAGCAGGAAAATTTCATTCTTCTTTCTGAATACCGGGAGGAACGAGCGAGGATCCGCAATGAGGGCTTTTGGGAACGGGCGAAAAAAATGGAAGCCTATGAGAGAGAGATGAACCGTTACAAGGATGACGGAACATTGAAAGCGCCGCGAGGAAGGAAAGGAAAGGGCGGGTGAAAGCCGCAAATTCGTCCCTCCTCCATTTGAGCACGCCGGCGGCGGCGGGTGTCCAGGCGGGCGGGGGACGGGTTTCGTTTGAAACCGGTTCTGGCAGCCGCCGGGGGTGTAGGCATTAACGACACTCCCGGTGGCGGGTCGTCCGGTGAAGCTGTTGACATCCATCTTTGGATGCCGTGAAGGCAATCCAAAACGACTATGCAACAAGCCGCGACAAAATCGAAGGCCCCTGAAAAGGCGGGAAAATCAGTATGCAAGCCGGTGCTGCCGAAAATGCCCGATGAACTGCGCGCGCGCCTGGGGGAAGCGAAGCGGCGATATGAGGCTTGTTTTCGGCGGATTGATCCGGGGCGATTCGAGGGCGCTCTCAAAGCTCTGCACGCAGAGCGCGAAACGATCCTCGCTAACGATGCGGGTGCGTGGGAGGAGAGGGCGGCGCGTTTGGTGGTTGTTGATTCGCGGATGGATATCATTCGGCACGACCTTGTAACCCTGCCCAAGCGGGCTGCTGAGGAAGGCAAGCTGCATCGTGATTTCTGCATGGGCACTTACCATATCCTGGCGAACTGGGTGAACGGCATTTATGACGAATTCAGCCGGCCGTTGCGGGAACAATTTGAAGCTGAATTCCGCGCCAAGGGGGTCGATGTTCGTGAGCCTGAAATTCAGGGTTTGATCAAGCGCCGAGCGGCGTCCGTTCTTGATCAATCCCGGCCTGTGTGGGAGAAGTTCGTGCATCGGTTGATCGTGCTGTTTGAGCACAACGAACAACTGAACATCATGAGCGTGGGGCACCCTGGATGGCTCAAAGACGTGAACGTGGTTCTTGGTCCCCTTGCTAAGGAAGTCGAGCCTTTGTTTGCCGAGGTGTGCGCCGAGATCGAGGCGATGGATTTCAGTGGTGAGGCCTGACCGCCTTCGACTTGGGGCCGGCCCGCTGAGTGCGGGCCGGCCTTTTTTGTGGCGTTAGCAGGGCGGCGGGGCGCCGATTGAATGCCGGCTATCAGGGCAGCTCAATCAATGCTGTGGCGGTCCTGGCGTGATGAAGCCTTCCGGCGTGCATCCCAGACACTCAGCAAGCCAAGCACTGTGAAGACAAGAGCAACCGGCCAGCCAAAGAATCCGCAAATGCCGATGGTGACCATGCCGAGCAGGAAAATGAGGAAGACGAGGGCCATGGGAAAGGCTAGGATCTGACGGATGAAAGTCAAGATGGAGGCGGCCCGAGGGGATGAGGGGCAGTTAGGGACCGAAGGAGCGGGTTTTTTTGACACCCCTGCGTGGAACGTCATGCAAACATCAGGAAACATTGAGAGGGCGCACATTCCCACTGCCAACCCACAACCGGCTAACCCAGTAAATCCGTCGGTGCCTTTGTTGGTCGATGAAATGACCGACGTGGGGCCGGATGAGAACACGCGCGCGGAGGCTCCTAAAGCGGTTCATGTGTGGAGGGGGAAAGAACTGCTGCCCTTCACGCAATCGGTGCAGGGGATATGGGAAAGATTGAGTGTGCATGACTTGCCGCTGCCCGCTCTGCTTGAGTTGGGCGTTATTGATCTGTACCTGCCAAGGGCTGTGAAGCTGCTTTATTTGCTAAGCCATGAAAAGAGCGCTTATCGAAGCCTGCGCGCCACGCCATTGTTGTTCATTGAAGCGGTTGAAAAGTGGCAGGATGAGACTTTTCAACCGGGCGACGAGGCGGCTGTGGAGCTGGCATTGAAAATTTTCGTCGAGGCAAAAGGCGGCGCGGCGGTGCCAAAGGTCTAGCGGGTGGCTGTGGTTGAAGGCGCGTTGGATGGTATTTGGGTGCTCCTGCATGAAAGCGCGGCTTTGACAGGATGCCTTTGGCATGTCTGACGTTGTTGTAAAAACAGGATGGGATAACTCCGGGATTATCGGTGGATCCAGGGAGGCTGTGGGCATTGTGCGGCGGGCATCCCAGCAAGCACAAGAGATAATGAGCCGGTTTGGCGGTGTCGCCAAAGTGGCGCTGGGTTTTGGCGGGCTGGCTCTGAGCGGCGCGGCGATCAAGCGGACGCTGCAACGGTACGATGATCTGGCGGACGCGTCGGCGCGGCTGAATGAGACGGCTGAAACGATCCAGCGCGTCGAAGCGGCTTCAATGAGACTGGCGAGTGTGGACGTGAACGGACTGACCAAGAGCTTTCTGTTTCTCGAAAAGGCCTTGGCAGAGAAATCAGACAAAGGCGTGCAAGCCCTCAATCGTCTTGGTGTGACAGCGGAAGGGCTGGCGGGCATGACTTTGGACCAAAAAGTTTTCGCGCTACGCGATGCGTTTGAGGAAGCCAGGAACAAGGGCGCGGGCTACACGGAAATGCTGGCATTGATGGGCAAATCCGCGGGCGAGTTAATCCCGCTTTTCCAAGCCTCGCGGGAGGAAATTCAAGGCTGGATGGATGGGGCTAACGTGCTCTCTGACGCGGCGGTTATGAAGCTGGCTGAACTCAACGACAAGGCGGACCAATTCACGGGAAACATGCAAACCGGGCTTGCCGCGCTCTTGGCGATGGTGGCGGGCGCGGGGGAAATGGCGGGGTCTCTTGTGTCGAAGGCGGTTGGTGGACAGGATGCCACCTGGGACGAAATGATATATAGCCTGGTTGACCGCGTCGTTGATCTGTATCCCTGGGATAAGCTGGTGGGGACTGGCATTGATGACGCGCTCTATGATGCCTTTGGCTCAGCGGCGGCGGATGCGCGCGCTTTGGAGGTCGAGCGCAAACGGGCGGCGGCGGCCACAGCGCAGGCTGAACAGGCGGCCATTGCGGAGACGGAGGCCGCACGCGAGGCGGCGGCCAAAAAGGAGAAAGAGGACATGCAGGCGCGCATGAAGCTGCTGCATGAAATGCGGACTCTGGCTTTGCAAATCGAGGCGGCCAAGCTGGACTTGATGCCGGACGCGCAGAAGCTGGAAGCTCTGGCGGGGCGGCTTGCAGAGGTCTTTAGCGAGTCTGGTATGAACGCCGGGGTGGATATTGGCAGTGTCGCTGAGTTGGAGGCTCTTTTACAGCGTCAACAGGCCGCCGGCGATGTGGCCGGCGCGGCGCAAACCTTGAAAAGCCTGAAGGCCGCTCTGGACATCGAAAAAGAGCTGGCGGCGATTCAGGCCAAGATGCGCAACGAAGGGGCGGCGCGCGCCGAGGCGGAGGCGGCTTTGCAAGCCCGCCGCGAAGAATTGGAACTGGAGATTCAAATTCAGGAGGCTATCCAGCGCACGGCGGACGAGGAAAACAAGGAGGTTCAAGCATTGCAGCGCCAGCTAGCGGTGCAGAGGGAACAGGAACGGCTGATGCAGTCCCTCAACTTGTCATCCTCTGAAGCCCTCAGCCTGGCTGAGCGTCGCGTGGATGCAGAGTTGGCGGCGGCTGAGGCTATCCGGGCGGCTGAGAAAGCAAGGGGGCAGGCGGAATCCAAGCGTGGTTTGCTGGAGGAGTTCCGCATCCTGGAAGCCAAAGCCAGCGGGCAAAGCGAACTGGCTGCCAAGCTGGAGAAAGAGGCGGCCATTCGTCAGCGGGCAAAGCAAATCATGGAGGAAACCGGGGCAAGCCAGGAGCGCGCGATGCAAATCGCACGGCGGATTCAGGAACTTCAGGAGCGCGCGGAGGAACGTGCGCGCGGTGGAAGTTCATCGCATGGCTCGGATGACGGTCGCCGCAAGATTCGCAGCATCACGGGCGAGCGTAGAGACGAGATCATGGCCGCCTTCCGAGACGGCGGCTTGAATGCCTTTTATCGCGCGCAAGCCCGTACCCTGGATGGCTCGCGCGTGATTCCTGTTGGGAAGCTATTCGATGCCGAACAACGGCGCGCCCGCGAGGGTGGAGACAGCGCGATTCAGAGCGATATCAAGGATGTGCTGCTTCGTGTCGAATCGCAGCTAGAGCGTATCAATGTGGGTTAATCACCGCCGGCGGCACGATCTGCACGCCGACATTGGCTTGTGCGCATCGAGGGCGCAGAGCGGCCACGCGTGTCGAGCTGGTGATGACCTGGTGAGGCTGGCGCGGTGCTGTGCTGGCCTTCGAGCGCGGCGAGCCTGGCAAAAGCTGCATCGGCGGCACGATCTGAGCGCCTGCCGCTGGCTTGTGCGCATCGAGGGCGCACTGTGGCCACGCGTGTCGAGCTGGTGATGACCTGG
>VFQQ010000457.1_pt1 | contig 82086 bp, 135 predicted proteins | sample 3512341 | NCBI WGS metagenome assembly VFQQ01 (sample SAMN10412373, study PRJNA504923) | tailings metagenome | isolation source: Relicate 2 Philex TSF1 revegetated site | place: Philippines: Tuba, Benguet | collected 2017-08-29 | reverse complement strand
CGAACGTACATGCCCATTCGAGTGCCGCTATCGAACGACACAAAACATTCCGACGCTGGCCTCAAGAGGAGCCCGCCGCCGGTTGGTTCCGGCGCACACCAACCCCAACGCCCTGGACTGCAGCCCACTGCAAACCTGCTTGCTGCCCCTGACATACGTTGCGCCTGAAGATACCAGTTCTAGCAACCTTGAGATGCAAAAGATTACACAGGCCAGCAGGCGGAAGCGGCAGCAAGGCAGAGCGGGGCCTGCAGGGAAAGCGGCGCTCGCAATGCAGTGGCGACAATCGGGAGCAGGCAATGCATGCCGTCAACCGTGACACTGCAGGAAGCTTGCATGACAATCAGCTGATTAAAACGGGTTCCGATGGTGCAGCTGGCCGAGCAGCATATCCCCATCATCCCCCAGCCCGGGGCAGTGTGCCAGAAGGGAGGGGCGGCGGCGCCACAACTGCATGATGCACACCAAAAAGCTGGCGGTCTCAAATGCCTTCATGTTTTCAACATCGTCCTCATCGACTGTCAGACAGCGCAGTGGCGGATGGCACGCCAGCCAGTCGAAGAATGCAGCAGCAGTCGGGGACTCCCAGTCGACCTCACACCCGGAAGCGTTGTGCAGGCCCAAGTGCCTGAGCCGTGTTGCCTGCTGCAGCACAGGCGCGCTGCTGAGCAGGATGTCAATGCCAACACCAAGGCACTCCAGGCTCTGCAGCCAAGGGCCGCTCGGCAGCTGTGGAGGGGGGCCTTCAGCCTGGCTGTAGGGGCCTCCGACGTAGCACAACTCGAGGTGCGCTAACTCGCCCAGCGCTGCCGGCAGCGGGTTCAGCTCGTGGCGGCCTTGCACAATCTGCGGCATGGGGGACACGCAAGCAGACTTACAACATGGGTGAAGGCCAGCTGGCCATGTGAACTGTGTTTGCCTTAATGTATCGCAGCCCCAACAGGAGCCCACACTGCCTCACCAGGCAGGTCAGGCCGGCCAGATGCGGCAGCGCGCCGGCCAGAGCCTGTGTAGCCGCCTCATTGTTGATGCGGCACTCCCAGTGCTGTAGCCGCGTCAGAACTGCCAGGCCGGCGCTCGGTCCATGGGCGCTGGACAGGTGCAGCCGCGTGAGGCTGCCGGCCATTGCCGACAGGCAGGACAGGCTGCCTGAGGAGTAGGAGTGAGTGCACAAGTTGAGGCGCTGCAGCCGCGTCAGCTGCGCCACCTGCAAATTGCAAGTGTCGCAAGGCAGCTCAGCTTGGACTGGCAACGGTAGGGTGTGGCAGAGCTGGGCAGGAGGCGCGAGGCAGTGTTGCTAGCAAGAACAACAAAGAAACAAGGAAGATCAGCAGGATGGTCGTTGGAGGGCGGCAGAAACACGGCCGCTCAGCGCTCACCTGAGGCGGCATTTCATGCAGATCGTCTTGTGCGAGACTCAATCTGGTGAGGCTGGTTGGAAACTGAAATCCAGCCGCATACTGCAGCCGGCCCCGAAGCTCAAGTGACTGCAGCGCCGTCAGCCCAGCGATGGCGGGCGACACGTGCAGCGGCCTGCCGGTCAGGGTGAGGTCCCGCAGCGAGCGTGCCGGGGCCAGCCAGTCAGTGTGGGCCAGCAACTTCATGTCTGCTTCCAGCACCTCCAATCGCCCTGGTGCAAATGCAGCCGTCAGACAGGTCGTAACTGCTGAGGCCACGCTGGCATTGACGGCGTTCGCTGCCAAGTCGTCGGCTGTCGCGTCCCAGAGGGCCAGCGTTCGCACGTGCTGCCCGTGCCGCGCCAACCAGGCGGCCAGCGATTGCAGTGGAGCCAAATTTTCGCCATACTCAAAGGATACCTGCCGCAGCAGCTCGGGGATGCAGGCTGCCGCCGCAAAGCGCTTGGACACCAGCGCTGCCCGCTGCCTGCAGGGAGGGGCGGCGGCGGCGGCGGCGGCAGGATGCGGGTTCTGGCGACCTGTAGTCGGTCAGACGACTTGGAATGCTTGCAGGATCACGGCAAGCACCGCCACAGGCACGCAACGCACCGCTCCTCGAGGCACAGAAACCCTAGGCAGCGAGCCAGCACGTCTACGAGCAGATCGGCAATCGTAGTGGCTGCCGATGAGTCAGAGGCTGCCTGAGCAGCGCCAGAGCGGCTGCGGCTGGCCATTGCGCGCGGGCGGGTTTGGAAGCGCTGCACCGAGGCTGCTTTGTAGGGCGACGCGTGTGTCAAAGGCCTAAGGCGCGACAGAAAGCTCACAGGCGGCGAACCGACGACGCTAGGCGCTGCGGTCACCCCGCCGCAGCGCCGCTCAGCGGCATGCCTGGCGAGCTGCCTTGAACACCCAGGTTCGACTCAGCCAAGCCTGGAGCATTCACAGCGAAACACACACGCTGAAATGGACAGCCGCTTGTGGCGTCCAAGCGCACATGTTGGAGCAGCATTGCCCTGCTGCACCTGCACGAGCTGCCTGCCCGGTTTCCGCCCCTCTTCCATGCCGCATGCCCGTGCATGCACTGAAGACGGGCATGCCCGGCTCACTTGTCATCACTCAAATTGTCACACCTTGATCATCCCAACTTTGCATCTCTTACGCAGCGAATTGTCGGTTTGACAGCATGGTTACAGTCAAGTTTGTACCAAGGGGCACCCAATCTGCGACTGGCGCATCTGTGTTCGGCTGTAGGCGTCTGCAATGCGCCAAGGCTTGTGGGCTTAGCCTGAGTCTAACTTCTCGAGCGCGAGCCAGCGTCCGCAAAGCAACAAGCTCTCAAAAGCTCCCCCGTTCATATTGCCGTGCTGAGCTAGGCACAGCGCATGGCGGCAGCAACGGTGGAGGAACGGGCGATCAAGCGGCACCAACGCGGCAGGTCAACCAGACGGGTTTGGTTGTAAATGCTTGTCAACTGCGTTTTAACTGAACGTTTCCAAGCAGGCGGCCGTGCTGCAGCCAAAGATGCGTGGCAGCTGTTCGGTGTTTGTTGGCTGCGGCGACCACATCCCGTTCTGTCGTGCTTTGGCCAGGTTTTGCTTACACTGGCAGCTAGCTTATCGAAAACCTAGGGAGAAGAGGGTACGGCAATGGGTCTTGCGGAGGCAGCAGCTGGCTGACAGGTGTTGGGTAGCGATCAGTCGGATGGCTAGGGTAGGGCAACCAATGCATAGAACAGAGGAGGCTTGAATGGAGTGGGGGAGGGGAAAACATGCAGATGTGGCAGAGTGGCAGCCCAGGGGCTCAAGAGGTATGGGCTAGACCACAGGTTGCAAGCAGCACCAGTGCGGCGCTGCACGGGCTGGGAGCCGCGCCGCGGCGGCAGGCCAGCATGGTGGGAGTGTGCCAGACATTGGATGGCATGGAATAGCAAAACAAAGACGGGCGGTGCGTTGGGGGGAGGTTCAGGCAAAAGGGTGGCAGTAGCGCGGCATTATGAGGTGCCATGTGCACGGCTGCGCACTGGTGCACGGGAGGCTATCCACCCGCACAGCGCAGCGGCAGCGGACCGATCGTAAGCAAGCTCAGGGCGGGAGGATTTGTGGGGTGTGAGCGGCGGAAGCAAGTCATAAAGGGTGAGAGTGGCAAAAGACTTGGGAGTGTGTTGGGTGCGTCGGATATCAGGGGTCACGAAGCGGCGGGGGCAACAGCGCCGCCTCCGCAGCTGTCGGGCATGGCTGCTGAAGGCTCCAGTACCGCGAGTTGGCAGCTGGTTAGCAGCCAAACACTTGGCAGAAGAGCGCGCTCCAAGAGGCGCTGCCAGAGTTGCTGCCCCAGCCGGAGCCCCACTGGTCCTCCCAGCCGGGCACCGGCTGCCACACAATGGGGGACGGCTCGTAGGCGGGGGGCGGGCTGGACGCGCCACTGCCGCCGCTGCCGCTGCTGCTGCTGCTGCCGCCGCTGCCAGGGGTGGTGGGAGCGGTCCATTGGTACTCCTTGCCCTGCCGCCAGGTGGCGATGGCGTCCAGGTACTTACGCACGTCTGCAGGGGATTGGGGATACCAGGGCGGGGCAAGGGTGAACGGTGAGCACAATGGTGCAGGTGTGCAGGAGGGTTGGGCAGCACAGCAGCTTGCATGCCATTTCCAGAACACCTTCTCAATCAAACAGCACGTGTTAATTGCTGTGCCAGTTCTCACCCGTGTAAAAGCCGTAGGCGTAGTTGGGGTTGTTGGGCTGCGACTGGCAGTCGGGGCCGTGGCTGGTCACGCCCACCACCACCGCCTTGCCCTCGCCGTTGCGCACTATCAGGGGGCCGCCTGCATTGAGAAAATGGGGCCACGTGTGGAGACAATGGCAGGGTGAGCGAGGGGCGAGGAGGGTGATGGTTGCAAGCTGGGCAGTGCCAGCTGTGCAGCACCGGAGGCGGGGCAAGGTGCAGGGGCTGCAGGGGCGGCAGCGCATGCGCATGGGCGGCGGTCCAATGCACACGGCTGCAGCAGCGGCGGCTGGCACCACCAATACGGCAGCTGGAACCAAACCAAGCAGGGCACCCACCGGAGTCGCCGTTGCACGTGTTCTGGCCGGTACCGCCGCCGCACAGCACATCATCGTAGTCAGAGGGGCAGCGGTAGGGCAGCAGGTACTCGACGCCCGCAAACCTGGTGTGGGAAAGAAGGAGCATGCCAGGGCGAGAGTTAGGTGTCGCGATGGAAGGAGGGAGTGGCAGCTGATGGCCTCAGCGGTGCAGCAGTCTCGGCCCATGACAAGGTGCAGCAGGCGCAGGACGGCGACAGAAAGATGCGACATAATGCTGTGCAAGGCATTGGCAACCAAATGGGTGCATGGACGTGGATATGGTGGGCGGGCAACGGTGCAGCAGCTCTACACGCTAAGCAGCCTTGCATCATCACCCAAGACGGGCGACTCACTGCAGCACGTTAGAGGGCCGGCCGGTCTCGGTGGTGCCCCAGCCCGCCACCTGCAGCCTCTGCTGGTCGCTCAGCTGCAGGTCCTTGGCCGGCAGCAGCGCAACGGACGACACGTCCGGGATCGGCTGCAAGGGAGCAAGGGAGAGCAGGTGAAGGGCTGGTGTGACTCAGTGCAGGGTGCAGGGCGGCGAATGGCTTCTCCAGCAAGGCGGGTGGTTGTGGCAGAGAGGCAAAGCTGTAACTCTACACAGTGTTCCCTCGGCGCTTGTCCCAGAAGCCTGCAAGAGGCAAAGGCTATCACCACAACGATGGCTGCTCACGTTTTTGAGCTTGATGACCGCGACGTCGTGCAGCGAGCCGTCAAAGGTCATGTCGGCGTTGTCCTGGGGGATCTTGGAGGCCGAGTAGCCTGCAAAAGAGTTGGTAACATAGAGAGGGACTGTCGGCAGGTAGAGATGGAGCGCTAGGCTTAGGCGGCATCACATGACGGAAGCTGTGCTGGCTGCTCGAACAGCCGCACAGAACTCAAGCACCGTCCACCACCATTCAACAGGCAATCAGCACACCAGGGTGCGCATTTGATGCACTGCACAGGGTACTGGTCCCCCAAAGCAGCTTCACAAGCAGTCGAATCATGGTTGTCCGAATCTAGTCGCACCTGGGTGCGCAAAAATGCGGTCCACGGGGTACTGGTTGCCCATGGCCCAGACCGTCAGTGCCGAGGGGTTGTCCACAATCTTGGTGTCCACCACGCAGTGCGCGGCTGCAAGATGAGGGCGGGGCAGGAACAGGTGGGGCGGGCGGCTGTAGGTGCGTGGACAGGGTGAGCTTCAGGCGGCGCAAATGTGGCTGGCAGAGCTGAGTGTTGGATTGGCGTAATGCACAGCGGACCCCTGGGCACGTGCTGCGCGGTCAGGTCTGCGCAGAGGCTGATGGGCCAGGTAACACGGCCGCCCGATAAGTGCCAAGCGGCCAGCCAGGTGGGCAGCAGGCCGACCAGCCAAGCATGGCATGCAGGCAGCAAGCTACCTGTGAGCACGGTCGAGTTGTCCAGCAGCACGCCTCCGCAGAAGAAGCGGCCCTGCAATTCATGGTGAGGTCAGGAGCAGGGGAGGAACCATAAGGCCAGCAAGCCAGCGGCAGGCTGAGGGCGCACCCAGCGGCGGTACGGCCAGCATGGTAGAACCTCTACAGCATGCAGCGCGCAGGCGCTGCGTCTAGCACTGCAGCTGTCACAGCAGGCAGCCCCGCAGCCTGCACAGCCAGCCCACGAGCTTCAAGATGCAAAGCCAGTTTATGCCAAGCTGCGCTCACGTTCATGAACAGGGCGACCATGAAATCAAACTGCCCTGCCACCGCATCATCGCCGTTGATGATCTTCATCTCAACCGTCCCATCGGCGTCCGGCAGGTTGCTGCTCAGGCTGCCGTTGGTGTCCAGCGCCGCAGCGGGCAGCGTGGTGTCGACATTCGCTGCCGCCTTGTCGCCGGCGAGGCGGCGGCCTGCAAGGCGGGGGGCGGGAGGGGCGGCGGGCGGGCCGCGGGGTTACCGGTCGCTTCAGAAATGTTCTGTGAATGTGCATGATACGGTTGGCAGGTCGGGGCTGGCGCTGGAGGGCAGCGCGCTCGGGCAAAGGTGCCGGCGAGGTTGGGGCTCCCCCGCTGCTTCACCGGCAGCTTGCAAGTTGATCACCTGCGGCGCCGTGGGCCAACAACAGGCCCAGAAGCAGCGCAAAGGCCTGGCACCTCATGGGCCGCGGCAAGTCCGAGGCGCCTGCAGGCAAGAGCGATGAGTGGCGACCACGCGCCAGCAGGTGCCCAGAAGTAAGGGGGCGAGCGGCGGGGGCGCTGGAGTCCCACTGGAAGCTGTGCGAGTGCGGCGGAGCCTGCTTAGAGGCTTGGGGGGCTCTGGGTCTGGAAAGCGGAAAGGGGATGACTGACCGGGATGAATTGGCCTTTTGTAGCAACGGGCCCGCGGCCCCCATGAAGCTGCCGCCGCTCCAGCGTCCACAGCGCGCCGCTGAGAAGTTGCCGGTGGTAGCCACAGCGGTTTGGCAGCGGTTACCAGCGCGCACCCCGCGCTCCCAGTGCGTCCCAGGCTCGAAATGGCAGCGTGGGCTGTGCCGCCGGCCGCGCCGCCCAGCGCGTTGCGCAGTCCGCCGGCGCCTTGCGCAGACCCGCCAAGGGTGCACCCGCTGCCCCTGTGGAACAGGCCTGGAAAACCCAGCTGGGCGCAGGAAGCGCTGCATTGGTCCGGCACCAGTCAGCACAGGAGGCAAATGCCAGCTGGGGGTCTGTCAATGGCCTCTGCACCAACATGCACACGCCAGGAGAGCGGCGGTCGCCTGGCTCCCGAACCACCTCGACTGCCACCGTCGTGCCACCCTCCCCACCTGTGCGGCGGCCCAACAGCAACAACTGGTGAAGGTACACCTAGGCAGAATGCTCTCACCTGCTCTCGGCCAACCAGCAAGCTGCTGAGTGCTCTCGTCCTCCAGCTCTGCTCAGGGCCCTTTCAGTCAGCAGGCTGCCTCCGCTCGATCTCAGCGGGCGCCACCCCCTGCCGTTGAAGGCCCAGTCAAGGCGGACTGTGCCAGGTGCTGTCCTGTAGAGCAAGAGTTTGGCCAGCAAGAGCGTGGCCGCCGCTGCTGCTGCCTGCGCATGTCCAAGCGAGGGGCTTCAGGGGGCCGAGCAAATGGCTCACCAATGAACGCAACAGCGTGCGCCCTGGGCCGCAAGTGGCCTATCCAGCAATCGGGTTGGAGGCAATGGCGGCGCACACAGAACGTCAGTCAGGGTTGAAGCCATTTTTGTTGCAGCAGGCAGGATTGGAGGGATCGAGGCTGCTAGCTCTGGCTTGCCGTGCGCACGCGCCTGCCGCCCAGGCCGGCGCCGCCCAAAGCAGGCAGTACTGTCGCACCGCACGCGACGGCGCTCATGGGCGATCCAAGAACGCTGCGCATGCAATCGGCCCACCTCCCCCAACAAACGCAGCGGAAGGCCGCGGCCCATGCAAGCTACACGCTTCTTAGCCGACGCGTTGCTTCAGGCACCCTAAATTGCAGGACCCATAGACCGATCACAAGTCGCTGAGCCCCGCCAGCTCGATAGAACAGCCCCTCCAGACCAGACCAAGCCATGGCGCGGGTGTGCTCCGCGCTCGCGCTTGCAGGCATGCTCCTGCTCGCGGTTCAACCGGCACACTGCGCAGGCAAGCGCGCGGGACCAAGGGTAGCGTGTGCCGCCGCCGCCGCTGCTGCCGCAAACGTTCGGACTTGCAGGCAGCCAGCCAGGCCGCGGGACCTGCCACACTGGAGCCACCGCTTTGCCTGCGCTCTGCCAGAGCTTAAATGCCAGTGTAGCCGTTGCCGGCAGCTGACGTGCGTTCCGCTGCTCGCTCGCCTCCTGCTCGCCTGCTTGCTTCTGGTACCGCGCTTCTGAGTCCCTCTTGCCTCGCCGCTCGGCACAACCAATGTGCACAACCCCCCGACCAGCCCCGATCTGCCACCGCCTCAAACCCGCCACGCAGGTGCCAGCGCACGCAAGCTGCTGCAGGGCGAACCTGTGCCCATCTCTGAAGCGCCGGTGAACGACATGGCAGAGCCGGTGCAGGGCGGCGCGGTTGCCGCCACCGCTATCAACCAGTTCGGCGATGCTCTGTTCGAAGTGCTGGCCTCCCAGGTGGGCTGCCTTTGAGTTGAAGCAACTTGTTGTGTGCTCATTGGGTGCCGCAGCCGCAATGGCCGCATCACACAAACAGAGCGCTCGGTCAGCTGCTCACGCTTCGCATTCACTTGCAGGCCAACCCGGCGGAGGGTGCCGGCCAGATCATCTCCCCCTTCTCAGTGGCAACAGCGCTGGCCATGCTGCTCAACGGCGCCGAGCCCGTCTCCGCGTCCTCTGAGCAGCTGCGGGTGAGGATTTTGGACAGTGCTAAGTTGTAGGGGAGAGCAGAGGCTGGGTATGTTTTACAAGAGCCGAATGGCAGCTCACGGCGGGGAGCTGGGCTCTGCATCCTGCGAGCAGCTGCGGGGGGGGCTTCGGGGAAGTGCGAGCGCTGGCATGAGTACAGGCAGCAGTGCACACGCGCGTCCCAACCTCACCCGTCGTGCCGCTGCCCCCGCAGGCTGCGCTGTTTGGCGACCTCCCCCTGAACGACGTGAATGCCGCTCTTGGCGAGCTGACCGACGAGCTGCTGCAGGTGACCTGTTGCTGCGGAAAGGATGTATTTGCCGCCTTACGCTTGCAGTTGGGCGAGCGGGCGGCATCCGCTTCCTGCCGCTCTCCTGACATCCACCGCCCTGCCTGTCCCCTGAACTGTCTCCTTTGCTCTTGCTCGCTTACATTTGGTCCCGTGCACCTCCCGTTTCCTCTGCCTGCAGCCCAACGAGGACGCAGGCCTCGCCATCTCCTCCGCCAACTCTGCCTGGATCAAGGACGTGAGTGCTGAGGGAGTTTGTGCAGCACTGATTGATTGGCGCTGGGCTGGCTGGGTGGCTGGGTAGACTAGCAACAGGCGTAGCGGGTACAGCCCTTTCTTCACCTGCCACTTGTGTTTTAGCATGTGCCTGCTGACTGGCGGCACGGTGTACTGTGCGCACGCCCTGCCTTGCTGCACACACAGCCTAGCTGCGCAGTGTACTGACGTACCGCAGTGTACTGATGCCTTTTGCCAGCCATGCTCTGCTGCGCTGCTACTACTGCTGCAGACGTACACGTGGCAGGAGGCGTACCAGGCGGCCCTGCAGTCCACCTTCAACGCCACCCTGGAGCAGCTGACCACCGCCCAGGTGGGGCAGGCAGGACAGAAAGCCTATGAAACGGATGGACTCACTACCCGGCAGTGTGCAAGGCTGCTGAGGTCTTCTGGGGTGTCTGACGCGCCCTCTCTGCCACTCGACACTGCTGCAAATTCCCCTCACTGCTGCAAATTCCCCTCACTTGACACTGCTGCAAATTACGCTCTGGAGGCCGAAAGCTGCTGCCGGCATGCAGTGGCCTTCTCTCACAATGGGTGTTTTTCCCCACTGGAACAAATCTGTGCAGGCCGTGAATGACTGGGTGAGCGAGGCCACGCGTGGCAAGATCACCGATGTCGTGAACGACGAGATTGTGAAGCAGGTGGGCTTGGGAGTAAAAATCTTTAGGGCTGTGTGGGTAGTTTGAAACGCACTAGCAGCAACTGCCGCATGTCTTGCAAGTTAGCCTGCATGCAAGGCGGCACACCATGAGGCAGGCAGGATTCAGCAGTAGGAGCGCCGCGCAACTTGAGCCGGGTTCTGCGCGGCGCCCGGGCGGCCTTGCCAGAGAGCTTGCCTCGCCTGAGAGTCTGCCTTGCCTGAGAGCCCGCCTTGCTCCTGCTCTGAATTTTGCAGGCCATCCTCATGCTGGTGAACGCCATCTACTTCAAGGGGCAGTGGGTCAACCAGTTTGACAAGTGAGCTGCGGGCCTGGGCGCATCTCAGAACGCTCCAACAACTGGGGAGCGCTGCTTGCTGATGTCGCTTGATACCGCCCCAGCGGCGCCAGCGCGCCCGCCGGCGTCGCAGCCTGCAGGCTTGCTTGTGCCCTAACACCTGCACACCTGTGCATCATGCATGCTGACCGCCGCCGTTTCGCTGATGCTAACTGTTCACCAGGGACGCAACGGCGGCCGGCGCCTTCACCCAGGTGAACGGCATCGACCTGCAGACGGCGATGATGAGCCAGAAGTTTGACCAGGCCCGCCTGCAGGTGAGCCTGAGTGTGCTAAGACAGTGTGCTGCAATTTAGAGCTGAAGCAGGGCCGATGATGAGCCACAAGTTCGACCAGGCCCCTGCTGGACGGCTGCGCAACCTCTAGTGTGCCTCAAGGCGTAGGGATGGCTTTGCCGGCAAGCCAGGGCACTGCCCAGCCTAACTGCCTGATCTTCTGCACAGCTCACCGCCTGCTGCTGCGGTTGCTTTTACGCCTTCTTTTCACGGTGTCTTTCCCCCTCATCCGTGTCTCTTGAGCGCAGTACCAGGTGCTGACCGGCGCCGCCATGGACGGCATCCCTGTCGACTGCCCCGCCGTGCGCCTGCCCTACAACGGCTTCACCTACTCCGGTGAGCAATGCTGGCCTGGTTGTTGTTAACAGTCTGTTCTAGGGAGTTCTGGTTGCTGAAAATGTGGCGGAGGTGTATGCGGTGCGCCTGCCGTACAGCGGCTTCCCCTACTCTGGTGCGTGGCGCTGGGGACCCCAAAATGGACACATGTTGTGGCCGACCATGCTGCTCTGATTGCAAGTGGCCGTGCCCGCCGGAAGCCTCAGCGCACTTGTGCACGTTCATGCATCCTCACCACCCCTTCCATTTGTCTGTCCTCTTCGCTGCAGCCATCGTGGCCATGCCCGCCGGCAACATCAGCACATTCTGTTACCAGTTTTCAGTATCCTCGCTCTTTTCTTCCATCCTCTCTCCCCTGCAGCCATTGTGGCTATGCCCGCCGGCAACATCAGCGACGTGACCGCCAACGGCGAGGTGACTCTGGAGACTGCAGATGGCCCCATCCCCTACTCCGAGGCGCTGGCCGCCTGCCGCCAGGCGGTGAGCTGCTGTGGTTGCTTCCTCGGGAGAATGACAATGCGTTCTGCAAGGCACTGGTTCCGTTGCTTTCCAAGCTTAGTGACGGCTGGCCGCCTGCCGCCAGGCGGTGCGCTGTGGCAGTTGAGGGCAGAGCAGGGAAGGGTGCACCAGTTCAGATCACTGCTCGGCGGCCAGTTTCCAGCGATGCACAGACATGGTGAGCAAGCTCGCACCCTTCTGCCATGCATCGCCTGATGTGTGCCACTTTTTCCAATGCAAATGCCTGGATCGCAGGTGGCCGCAAGCCTGGGCCCTGCCATGGCTGGCGGAGACTGGCCCGCCGCCGAGAGCCCGGTCAACCTCTACCTGCCCCGGTGGGTGTTGTGATCTGTGTGACTCAGCAAAGCCGGCCGTGTTCCGCATTGCGATTGCGAACCAAGTAGATGCTGGCGACATGCAGCGAACTGAGTGTGCCCACCTAAATTCAGCGCCAACCTGAACGAGCCACCTGCCTGCCTGCATGCACAATCAACTCGCCTCTCAAGGAATGCATTCCTCTTCTCTGCCCTTGCAGCTTTGAGATCGAGTACAGCGCCAACCTGAACGAGGCGCTGCAGGCGCTCAACATCACTGCGCCCTTCGCCGCCGGCGACCTGACCCAGGTTCGTCTTGTCCTCCTGTGTGGGAGTGGCTGCCTTTTGTGGCTGTTTAGTGGTGTGGCCTCACACAACGCGCTGCTGGGTCGAAGCCTGCAGCTCCATGCTGCTCCATGCTGCTCCTGAACACTGCACTGAGGCCAGATGCCAGTCCAATCGAGTCTTGGTTCCCTTGCTTGACGTATGGTGGCTGAGTAAACAACTCCCCTCTCCCCACACAGATGGCCGACATCAACGGGCAGCCCGCCACCGACCTGCAGGTCTCGGACGTGATCCACAAGACCTACGAAAAGGTGAGGCTCAGTACTTCTTGTTTGACTTCAAGTCTGCTGGCTGCTCGTGCGCAGTAAGCAGTCGCGGCCTGCACCGTCGCACCGGCTGACCATGGCATGCAGTCTAAGTGATCGGTGAAGTGCTTGTGGCTGCACATGGGAGCGTAAATGGAGCGTGCTCCGCAAGCAAGCATGACCTGCAAGCCAGCATGCCCAGCCAGCCAGCCAGCCCTGCCCCCACCGGCGCAGGTGGATGAGTTTGGCACCGAGGCCGCCGCTGTGACTGCTGTCATCGTGGGGAAGGCCGCTCTGCCGGCAGACACGTGAGCCCTTGGTACACTTCTGAGCTGGTTTGCTACCTGTTCTTCTTGTTTGGCTGTAGGTTGATGAGCTCGGCACAGAGGCGGCGGCTGTCACCGTCATTGCCGTGGGCACCAGCGCGCCCGTGGAAACAAAGTGAGCCTGCTGCTCGCTTTGCCGCCCACACGCCCGCCTGCTTGCCTGATTTGATGCCTGCAGCTGCACGCCTGCTTGGTTGGATGCCGGTGTGTTGTGGGTGCTTACTGCACGTATGTGTGTTTGGCTGTGTCCCTGCGGCTGCTTGCCAGTGGCCAGAGTGTCTGTGCACCTGCCAGCCTGCTCACCTGTTGTGCTTGCAGAGGTCCCCTGCTTGGCAGCTTGCACAACCAGCAGTGCTGCATTCTTCTGCCCAGCATCCAAATCCCCCCGCCGCTGCCTTCCCTCCCCGTCTGATCTGCAGCCCGCCCATCGACCTGCGCTGCTGCTGCCCCTTCATGTTTCTTTCCAGAGAAGTATCTGCACTGTAACTAACCCAGCCTGTCCTTCACTCTCCGCCCTTGCAGCCCGCCCATCGACCTGCGCTTCGACCGCCCCTTCGTGTTTGACATTCTGCCTCCTGTCTCACCCCGTTTTTTTCTCCCCCGCCCTTCTCTGCCTTTGCAGCCCGCCCATCGACCTGCGCTTCGACCGCCCCTTCGTGTTCGACATTGTGCACGACGCCACGGGCCTGGCGCTGTTTGTGGGCGACATCTACCGGCCCGAGGAGTGGTCTGGCTAAGCTGCAAGCTTGGCCTCAAGGCAGCAGCCGCCCGGAGGAGTGGTCGGGCTAAGCAGGACTGAAAGGCGGAGAATTGGAAGGCCTGCCAGCTGGAGGAGTGGAGAAGGCTGGAGGATGCTCCGCACGCTGAGCAGGTTGCCTTGACTGCTGGCCTCAAGCCGCGGTGTGCCAGGGCCTGAAATACTTCCAGCGAGCCACACCTGCAAACTCCGAACCACATGCCGCACCATCCGCACGCACATCTAGCCATGCGTGCTTGCCCTCCTGCAACCCGAGGGCGCCACTCTTCCCTGCTCTCCTCTCCTCTGGGTGGCCATCCTGCGCCCAAAAAATGCCCGCTGCCCTCCAAAAGTGATGCACCCGCCCAAAGTTTGATTCTTGCCGATTTGTTCCCCCGCCCTGCACCCGAGCCCACCCGCCCACTCCACTTTTGCACGATTTTCCCGCGCCGCTCTCACTTGCATTGGCAGCGCTGTCGCTGCCCGCCGCTGGCACGGCAGCAAGCTATGTTGAGCCTGTTATCAGACATCAAGTGCACGCCCGCTAGGTCTTGTAATATATCGTGCTGCACCCAGTCAGGCCGGCGTAAGAACAACCTGGCCAGGCGCACGGGCAGTACCACTACTGTAGTGACGTTGCGCTGCACTCTGCACTGCGACAAATTGAAAGCCTCCCCGCAAACCACCCCCAGTGGTTGTCGTGGCTGTGCGAGGGAGCGCAAACAGCTCTGCACTGTGGACTGTCGAGCAACCGGGGTTGCAGATATTACACCTAATTCTGCAGCAGGAAGCTGCTCAAAAGCTGTGCTCCCAGAGGCATTGGTGGAAAACCTTTCAACTTGAATCTGTAAAAGGCCGCACGGATCAGGCTGTGCTAAAGCTTGTGGCAGCTGCATTCTCAGGCTGCCCACGCCTCTAGCTGCCAATACCGGGGGGGTGCCCATGCCTCTGGCTGTCCATCCCACTCAGGCAGTCCAGTCCTACGGCTTGTGCACCCGCCAGCGAACAGCACCGGGCCGCGCTCAAGCTACCGGCAGCTGCTGTGCTGTCAATCTGCAGCTAGACGCAGCTGCATCATCAGGCTGTCCAGGCTTCTGGCTTGTAGACTTCGCCAGCAAACAGCGCCAGGCCGGTGGGGCCGTGCACCACCGCAAACACAAAGGGCCGGTCGAACTTGAGCTCGATTTCTTCCCTGCGTGTCACAAAGGGTAAACAAATGCAGTGTCCGGGTTGGATGTTGCACACGGTGTTGCACATGCGCTGGCGCCGCTGAGTGCAAGCGCAGGCGCATTCAGCATGAGCCGGCTCCCACAACTGCTGCATGATGCCGTGGGCTGCCAGCCGAGGCCAGATACTGCATCAAGCGAGGGACAGGGTGTAAGACACAATGTGCCCCCTCCCCACTGGGCTTGCCTGTGCATGGGCATGGCGGCTCGCAGCATGACCACCGCCGTGGCGGCGGCCGCCTCTGTGCCCTCCTCGTCCACCTGCAAACATGGAGGAGAACGGAGGTTGAAGTCTAGTATAGTATAGTCTAACAGCTAAGTGCCAGCCCCTGAGGGCCCAACCTTCATAACGGGGGTTGAGGGTTGGTGCGACCAAGGCCACGGGGAAGCAGGGCGTGCACATGGGGCGAGTTGAGACAAGTTCAGAGTTGTGACACGAGCAGTCTGGTGCAATAAGGCATCAGGAGCAAGCATGGGAGGAGCAAGCATGGGAGGAGCTGCCTGGGCAGCCGCCTGCGCCCCTTCTTGCGCACTCAGCACCGCGCCGCAGCGTGGCCCCACACAGCACAAACATCAGCATCTAACGTGGCCCCACACATCGTGCAAAATTTTGGCATGAACAAGGCAAATTAATAAAGCCCAAGTTACCTTGATGTAGACTTTGTGAATCACGTCCGATACCTGCAGGTCCCCGATGGGCCTGCCCTGCTCGTCCTCTGCAATCTGTGGGGGATGAAACGTGAAACATAACGGTGAATGCACGTTGCGAGACGAACTTGTAACATCTGCCACATCCATGCGAAGGCCAAACAGCAGGACACGCAATGGGCCAAGGGCTCTGCTGCTGCATCATTTCACACCGACCAGCCCCGATTGTTCCTCACGATGCAGGAACGGCATCGCAAGAAAGGTCACACCTGCGTGATGTCGCCGCCTGCAAAGGGAGCGGACAGGCCTAGCGCTCGCAGCGCGTCCACCAGGCTCGTCCCAAACTCCACTTCAAACCTGTGAACAGGGCAAGGTCAGGTTTGGGAGGGGAGGCGGCAGCAGGTGAGGGTAGGCGTGTGGTGTCCATTCAATAGGTTGCAAAGCTATGGCGCAAGGCCAAGGTGGTTTGGGTTGGCCACATACGCAGCCGGCGCCTCAGGCTGACGCTGGTCACAGACACCAAGACATGCCCCCGGAAACGAACGCACCTGGGCAGCCAGACCTTGACGTCTGTGCCCAGCAGCCTTTACGGCTGGAGGGCCACACAAACAACCTCCAACTCTCAACAGACATCAAGGCTGATGGTACATCTCACGGACAGACTCAACAGACAAGCACACCTGGGCAGCCAGACCTTGACGTCTGTGCCCGGCAGCCTGCGCCAGTGCGGGCTGGGCGCCGGCGCTGCGCCGCCTGGGGCGGTGGCGCCAGCGGGCAGGTGCGCAAGCAGCTGCAGGAGGGTGGGGGAGGGCGGGTGAGCGTGCATTGCATCTTAGACCGACCAGTGCACCGCGTTGGCCCGTGCACGGCCTGCCCTCCATGCAGCAAGCTGTTCTCATGCTTGAGACAGCCAGCGCAAGCAGATGCCCTTGGGTTCCCGCTTGAGCAAATGGAAGCAGCTCACCGCCTGGCGGCAGGCAGTCAGGGCCTCCGTGTAAGGCACGGGGCCTGCAGATGTGGCCAGTGCGCGCTGCCCGCCCGCCGCTGGCTCTGCACTCCACTCGCCCACCGGCATGGCCGCCACGGCTGCGGTTGTTTGGGGAGCAGGGCAGCAGCGGCCTCATGTGGTTGCACCGCTACATTACACCTGTGGGCCTCTGCAGGCTGGCACACAACTGGTTCCAGCTCAGCTGCAATTCAGCACGTGCATGCAGGCAGGCAGGGTGACCCCAGGGTGCTACGTCCTGCCGCACGCTGTTCATGGTGCAGTGCACGAAAAAGGGGGCTTTGATAAGCCAAGGTTGCCTCACCATAATACTCCCCACCGCGGTACGGCAGCTGCACAGCAGCGCACTGAAGCTGCGCCCCGCCGGCAGTTGTTGCCGGCAGCGCTGTGGCCACCTGGCAACAGGCGGGCGGGTGGGAGGGTAGGTGCCAAGTCAGCGAGGAATTGGGGGCGTCTGGGGGGAGAGCCACCAAACGACCGCCAGCTGCCCCAACAACGGTTGCAATGCATTCCCCCTCAACAATGGCCGTCGCCTGACCGAACTAAGCCTGCCGCTACTCCATGTATGAGGCAGATTTCCCGTCAGGTAACACAGCGCCCACCTGCACAGCGGTCTGGCCCTTGAAGATCTGGAACATCATGGCGGCTTGGAGCGGCGCGGCGCTGTGCTGCAGCGGCGTCCAGTCCAGGGGGTGGGTGCTGGCCCTGCTGGGCACGAGGTAGGGTTTGAACCAGGAGGGCTGAGTGCTAATTGGGCATGCATTGGCATGCCATGCCATGCCATGCTATGCCGATGCGTGACCACATCATGCCCTGTTCCATGTCAAGCCATGCCATGCCATTTCCACACCATGCTGTGTTATGTCAAGCACATCACCGCACTGCCACGCCATGTTAGCCATGCCATGGCATGCCCATCCCCTGACAAGCCGTGTTATGCCAAGCACATCACAGCGCTGCCATACTATTCTAGCCCTGCACATGACGAGCCAGGCCATGTCTGGTGATCCCACCATGGCACGCCGTCGCATGCCACATGCACCCCATGCTATTCCAACACCGCCAGGCAGGCACTCACTTCTTGAAGGCATGCTGCCACAGCCCCTTGAAATAGATGGCATTCACCAGGATGACAGCCGCCTGTGTGGCAGAAGGGAGGCAAAGAAAAGAACAACCTCATGAATGGGCCGTGCAATGGGTTACATGCCAGATATGCATGGGCGATCATGGCATCGTCACAACAGCCTGCTGCATCGCCACGCTTTCGCATACACAGCAGGCATGCAAGGCCCAAGCACCCTGTGACATGCTCAGCCCACAACTTGCCTGCCGCGCGATGCCTTCATCAATGATCTCTGTGATCTTGCCCCGAGTCGCCTGGTCCACCCAACCGTTCACCACCGCCGCGCTCTGCAGAGGCGCCGCCTCCGCACCGAAAGCGTCCTTCAGAGTGGCAGCGTACCGCGCCTGCGCGCAGGGGAGAGCCGTTGTTTGTGAGAGCATGGCTTAGGGTGCAAGGCAGGTTGGGGCAGGCCGGCGAGCAACGGTCAGCTGCCCAGCTGCTACTCCACCCGACGAAGCAACGCCAATGTACAGCTGCGGCTTTCCACCCACTGAGGTGCAATGGTGCTGCCGCTGCTGCGCCTGCTGCTTGCCTGCAGGCGGTACCGCAGCGCCAGCCAGGCTGAGTTGGCATCTGCCACAGTCAGGTCGTCGGTCGGAGGCTGTACCGGGTGAACAGGCATGGAGCAGCATGTGAAAAGGCAGCCCAGCAGCAAGCCAGTTGCAGGGCTTGCAAGTGGCAGGTGAGGCCCCTGCTGTGCCCATGAGCAGTTCTGTTCTCACAATTGCAAGGGCAAGGCACGGTGCTGCCCAACCGCCCTGCCCAACCGCCCATCCAAGTGTGCTGTGCACAAGCATGGCCTCGCCACCAGCAGCTGAGGGTCGTGAGGGCAGGAGAGCACCGCTTGGCATGGCCCCACTGCACCTTGACCAGCGCTTGGCTCAGGCCCATCAGCTTTAAGTTCAGGCCTTCCAGCGAGTCGCCGTCGCTGGCCGCGCCGCCGAACACCACGCTCTGCAGCAAAAGAAGTGGGGCTAGAGTGAGGGGCAGGTGATGGGAATAGCAGAGGCGATCTGCAGCAAGCTGAACGGAAAACGGTGCTGGTGCCAGTGAGGGGGTGGGAGCTGTGAACAGGAGAGCTGTGAACAGGAGACGAAGCAGGGAGCGGCGAAGATTCCCAGCCTGGCTACCGGGGGCAGGGCTGGGAGCAGCACGAGCCAGCACCGGCCGCCAGCACCCATTGCCACATGCAGCACAAGATAGAAAGTCCCTACTGGCCTGCAGCTGGCGGAATGAGTCGCCGCCGGGCGCCACTCCGTTCAGCAGCATGCCCAGCGCTTGGGCCACGCCATAGGGGGACAGGAACAGGCCGCCTCCCTGGCCGGGCTTGCCCTGCAGGGTTTTTTGTGTTGAGTGGCGCTGCGTGAGCAAGGCAGAGAAGCTTTGGGAGGGGGGCAGCGGCTGGGAGGCAGGTGCAGGTTCCCTATGCAGGCAAGTTGTGCTGACTGCCGTGTGCCCACCCGGCATGTTGCAGATGCTGCAGCTGCGGGCCCCCAGCAAGAGAGGCAGCCCCGAAGGATCGTTCACACCTGGGCTGCCACTTGGCTGAAGAGCGAGTGCCCAAAGGAATTGATTGACGAGGCGAGGTCGCCGGCGGGGTGGCTCTGAGCGGCGCCCATGCTGGCGGCGGCGGCGGCACGAGGGCGCGCGGTGGCTGGGCTGTTCAGTGCCGGGCCTGGATGGGAAGGGTGGCGGCGGTGCACCTGCAGTCGATGAAGGAAGGTTCGCTCGAGAGCGTTTATGCTTGACAAGGGTGCCTCACAAGCGGTGCGAGTGCGAGCGCCGCGGCGCGGGCGCCAGCTGCGGAGCGGCGCCGCACCTGCTGCAGGCCCACACCGACCAGGGCTGCTGCCACTGCAGCCAGCGCGACGAGGATGGCCCTAACTGAGGGGTGGGTGCTACTGGGGAGCTGGTTGGAGCTGGCGCGCGCAGGGCGCGGAGGCATCCACCGCGTGGCGCGCTTGATTACACTACGATCACGCCGCAGAGTGTCGGGGAGACCCTGCAAGCGCGTTTTTGCATCTTGGATGCCAGGTCACCGGCGGCGCCGCGGCATGGAGCTTCTTGGTGCCCCCCTGTGGGCAGCCCGTCCGTATTTGCGAGAGCAGCCCGGCGTGGTGGGTCAGCAGGACGGTCTGGGCAGCGCAGCCTGTAGGACAAACGCGTCGGCCAGCCCCTTTGTCTCTCAGCTCGCAGCAGCCGGCGCGCCGGGGCCATGGCGGACGGCCAGGAGTTTGATGTGATGGGGGCGGGCCCTCTCACGGCCGGCCAGGTGAGGCGGCGCAGCCCATTTGAGTGTGTAGCTGCGTCAGCGTTGTTGCCTGCCAGCCCCGCCGTTCCGCTCCCTCCGCTGCCAGCCATAGCACGAAACAATGTGGGCAGCCCGCCAGGCGCATGCACCCGGCCTGCTGCCTCCAGCGCCGCCGCCGCCGCTCGAGCGCGCCGCCGCCTGGCCGCCGCCATTCCGCGCCCCGCAGGTCGCCTGCCTGGCCGCCTACATCACCGCCCTGTTCCTCTGGGCCTGGGCGGAGCTGCTCAACTGGCGGCTCAAGCGGTCCAAGTGCGTGGCGGGGGCCGGGGCTGCATTTTGACGACCGCCGCCGCTCGCCGTTCGGTTGGGCGTCGTGCGCAGTACGTCGAGCAGCGCCTGCGTTCAAACTCCGCCACCTCACCCGGCCGCCCTCGCTCCCCACGCTTTCCCGTCTCGCCCGCAGGAAGACGGAGGCGCACCCGCATGCCGAGGGGCAGGAGGCAGAGGGCAAGCCGCTGCTGGCGCTCAATGGCGCCATGGTAGATGTGGAGGCCAGCAGCCACGGCGGCAGCGGCGCCCCGGGCACGCCCGCCGGCCATGTGGGTGCTGACGCCGGCAAGCCCAGCTATGCGTGGACCACCTCTGCTTTCTACCGCTGCCTCATGCTGGAGGATGAAGCACTGCTGGCCTGCCGGGAGGCGCTGCGGGCGGCAGTCGAATTTGGCACGATCCTCGCCTGGTTCTACGTGGCCGACCGCACTAGCATCATCGCGCCCGGCACCAAGGCGCGTGCTGCTCACTGTGCCGCAGCAGTGCATGCTGTTGTTTTGATGCTGATGCTTGGGATTGGCAGCATGTGTGCGAGGCTGCTTGCGTGCGTCTTGTTGGGGGCTCTCGAATGGCGCCGAGGGCAGCAGTGCAGCTGGACCAAGGCGTGCTGTACTGCGTGCATTGGGGAATGCAGTGGCCCGGTTGGTTTGTCGCCGCCGCTGCCCACCGCCTCCCAGCCAGTATGGCTGCCCTGGCAAGCCTGCGTGTCATGTGTTCTCATCGTGCCTGCTTCATCCTGTCTGCCGCGGATTGGCAGCCCCTCTGCATCTGAAATGCCCACCTCAAACCAGCACCGCTTTCTTCCCCTACCACTGTGTGTGCAGTCCTACTCCCGCGACGTCTTTGTCTTCATCTTTGTGGTGATGACCGCGGTGGCGGGCGGCTACACCCTGAAGCAGCACCGCACGCTTCTGCTGCACCGCACGCAGACGGAGGAGTGGAAAGGGTGGATGCAGGTGCGCCTGCACCGCCGCCGCCGCCGCTGCTGCTGCTGCCGCCGCTCCTGCTGCTCCTGCAGCTGCTGCGCTCGTCGCGCTCACATTGGTGTACTGCTGCTGTGCGCTGCAGATGCAGCTTGTGGGATGGTGCCGTTTTCTGCATTGCGCGCCATCCAGTGCACACGGTGTAATTTTTCCGCACCGCAGGTCCTCTTCCTGCTGTACCACTACTTCAACGCCAAGGAGATTTACAACGCCATCCGAGTCTTCATTGCCGCTTACGTGTGGATGACCGGCTTTGGTGCGCTGGGGGGCGGGGAAGGCGGCGGGCGGTGGTTCTGTGTTCCGTTATGAAGTGCAGTTTGCCATGACTGGCTGCTTTGGGGCAAGGCCGCTGCCGCTTGCATGCAGATGCCCTGCGTTGGTGTGCACTGAGGAGGGAGCCAGCGAGGTTGAAGCAAGGCATGCTGCTGACCATCCCTGCCACTCGAACTGCTGTGCCCCTCCCGCTCCCACTACCGCTAGGCAACTTTTCGTACTACTACCGCACCGCCGACTTTGGCATCGGCCGCTTCTGCCAGATGATGTGGCGCCTCAACTTTCTCGTCCTCTTCTGCTGCCTGGCGCTGAACAACAGCTACATGTGCGCGGCCGGGCTTGCAAGGGGCAGCAGGCTCGTGGTGTGTTGGCTGGGCGGTGGGGGCAGCATAACAAACGGCAGGGTGGAAGCGGGCCTTCACTCCAAAGCTTGCCAGCCCGGCCTTCCTGGCCGCATTCCTCTGCCTTTGGCCTGCTGCCGCTTTGCTGACCGTGTGGGTTGTGCTCCTAACCATTTTCTCCCCGCAGGCTGTACTACATCTGCCCCATGCACACGCTCTTCACCGTCATGGTGTACGCAGGTAGGGCCCTCAGGGGGTGCTCTGTTAGTTTCTCAGGCTGAATTTGCACCAAGCTTGCACGTGTTTTGCCTGGCTGCTGGAAGCAGCTCGGCATGCCTGCCTGATGACCAACCGACGCCGCGCGGGTGGTTATGCAGTTTACTCACCCAGGCACGTGGCTGTTGCAATGCGCCCAACCTTGGTGCCTGCCCCTTCTGCCCTGCAGCCCTGGCCATTGGCTCGCGCTACAACAAGAGCGACCTGGCCATCTGGCTCAAGATCGGCGCCTGCGTCCTCACCGTCTTTGTGTTCTGGGACATCAAGCCCAGTGAGTTGCAAGGGTTCGGTTCAAGCAGAGGCAGCGTGAACGGGGTTGGGAACGTGGAAAGTGACAAGCCGGCATGAGTGCCCTGCACTCGCTCAGTTTTGCCTTGCACAGACCCACGTGTGCTGAGGCGGCAGCCAGCTCACTTGCAAGCCAGCCACCGGCCCTCATCTTTATGAGCGCTCACTACCCCACCCACCCCCTTGCAGTCTTCTACGCCCTGTGGTCGCCCTTCATGTTCATGATGGGCTACTCTGACCCACGCCGCCCCTCCGCCGACAAGCTGTACGGTGCGTGTTGCAGGGCTAGGGTGGGGGTGCACGGGGCTGACTGCACACCTATTGCTAGGCTAGCCTGGAGCGCCAGGAGCAGCCAGAGCTTGCAGAGTTTCGCTCTCGCTCCGGCCTGGCACGCTTCATATTCGCGGACACGCCCAGCCTGCAACCCTCGTCTTCTGGAGGCTGAAAACCTGGGCCTCGCGTTTTGCTCTCTAACCGCAGAGTGGCACTTCCGCTCCAGCCTGGACCGCTACATCTGGATCTACGGCATGGTGTGTGCCATGCTGCACCCCAAGTGAGGCGGCTGCGGTGTCGGTGGGGGCGGCGGTGAGCGTGCAGGGGCTTGATCTGCGCCGTGCGGCAGCTGTGACTGGCTACACCAAGCTACTTCTCACTTGTCCTTGCTGCTTCCGTCCTGCTGCAGGATTGAGGCCTTCCTCAAGGCGGTGGACTCGATGGAGACCAAGCGGCGGCGTGTCACGCGCGCTGTGCTCATGGCAGGTGCGCTGCGCTGCGCTGGCCTTTGAGCCTGAACACAGAGGGATGCAGGCCTGCGCCACTGCGGCACGACACAGCTGCTCGTGGTCAGGCGATGGGCACAGCTCCTGAACAGGCTCACCCCCTTTTATGGCTTACATCACCTCGAGCACACCACCCCGCCTCCGCCCCTCCGCACTGCGCAGTGTTTGTGGGCATCGGGCTGGCGTGGTACCAGTACATTTACCTGCTGCCCAAGGTGCAGTACAACAAGGTGCACCCGTACACCAGCTGGATACCCATCACGGGTGAGGGCGGTACAAGGGGCACTGCACGCTGCGCGCTGCTGTGCATGGGTGTGGATGGCGTGCCCGCTGCAACTGTGCGTTTGCGCATACCCCTGCTGTGGTGCTGCGCCTGCTCCACCCCCACCCTCGGTCTTCTGCAGGCTGGAAGTTTATGTTATTTATGTTTTTATGGTCCCTCAACTCCAACTTATTCTTGCCCGCCCTCTCCCCCCACCGCAGTGTTCTTCATGCTGCGCAACCTGACGCCGCCGCTGCGCACCTTCAGCATGGGCCTGTACGGCTGGCTGGGCTGCATCACGCTGGAGACGTGTGAGTGGTTGATTGGGCTGGGAAAGGGTGCAGTGTGGCCGGCAAAGGATGCTCTGCTCGGCTGGCTGGGCTTCATCACGCTGGAGACTTGTGAGTGGTCAATTGGGCTGTGGAGAGGGCTGGGGGAGAGGGCTGTGGGAGAGTGCTGGGGAGGGCTGGGGAGCAGGGGAGCAGGGCCGGCAAGAGATGCTCTGCTGGCCGCTATGGTCGGATTTGTGCCTGCCTGGATGTGGCAGCAGCGGACCGCATGCTCAGCAGTCCCGAGCACTACCTTGCCATGGCACCGCCTGACCGTGGCTCCCGCCTGTCTTGCCCTGCAGACATTGGCCAGTTCCACACCTGGCTGCTGTCCAAGCGGCCGGACGGGCAGCCCATCTACCTGCTCACGCTGCTGCCTGGGTGAGTGAGCGGCACAGGGGGCATTTGTGTGCTTTCAAGGACCAACTTGCTGTGTCGGACTGCTAGCAGTCGCCTGGCTGCTGTGCTTCTGATCTGGCGCCAGGCCCACTTACAGCGCTGTTCAGGCTGGCCAGCTTGCACATGTCGCCGCCCTGCGCTGCGATGCGCTGGATTCCCTTTGATTCCTTTCCCCAGCTGCTTAACTGCTGGCATCCTCACACGTCTGCCTCCCAACTCCCCCTTCCACCTCTGCAGCTACCCGCTGCTCAACTTTGCGGCGGTGTCGGCGCTGTACGTCATCATCTCGCACCGCCTCTTCCTCACAACCAACTCGCTCAAGGACGCGGTGGTGAGCTGCTCTTGGGCTGGCTGGTCTCCCGGGCTGGGTTTTGGCTGTCCTTGCGTCTGATGCTGAATCACCAACTCGCTCAAGCACGCGGTGGTGAGCTGGTCTCCCGGGCTGGCTGCTCTCCCGGGCTGGGTTTTGGCTGTCCTTGCGTCTGATGCTGAATCACCAACTCGCTCAAGCACGCGGTGGTGAGCTGGTCTTGGGCCGGGCGTTTGCTTCCTGCATTCCCTGCGTTGCTTGTTCCCACGGAGCCGCTCAAGGGCGCGGTGGTGAGCTGCTCTTGGGCGGGCGTTTGCGTCCTTGCATTTCATGCGTTGCTTGTCCCCACGCACCTGTCGCTCAAAGGGCGCGGTGGTGAGTGGCAGTGGGGAGGGCTGAGGGTCTTGGTAGTTGCTCTTCCAGCCGCCTGGAGGTGCCGCGCCCAACGCCCGCCTGCTGCTGCCCCACCCACCTTTGCATGCGGCACTCGCTCACGCATTGTCGCCCCCCTACTCCCGTTGCCATCCACAGGTGCCGCACGACGACAACCGCCTGCTGCTGCGCAACGGCCTCATGATGGGCGTGGTGGCTGCCATGGCCGGCTGCTTTGGCCTGCTGGCTGTGGAGGCACGCCGCATGCTGCTCTGAGCTGAAGTTTACGTGCGGCTCTGGCACTAGCGCTCAGCGCGGCTCTGAGCTTGCCCGTAGCGCTGCCCTGGCACCCATTGTCGGTGCGGCTCTGCTGGACCATAGCGCTGCTCACGCGGCAGCGATCAGCACAGCACTGCGCATGCAGCTAGCACAGTTGAGCGTGCCGCGGCACTTTGATTCCCTCAGGAGGTGTTCGTCACTCAGCAAGCCGCTTTCCCGCAAGCACTCTAGACAGTTTTTTCCCCAGCTAGCTTGACCCTCGCAGCTCGCGCACGCTGTTTCCTTTTCTATTTCTTTTCTCCTTGCCCCTGTCGCTTCCCCAGCCAAGTAGGAGCACTTGCCCCGTCCTTGATCAACAACACATAACAACACCAACCTGCTGACCCTTCCGGCGTTTGATTGGCGCTCTCAATCGCTGCTGCGCTGCTCGGCTCCTCTTACACCTTGCTGCGTAGTGCAGCGCCCCTCTGACACGTGCCCCGCAAAACTGGCAGGGACCTTGTAAGTGCACTGACTGAGAGGCTTAGGCAGAGAGGCAGAGAGGCCAGCTGGACACCGAAGTGTGGCTGAGGGCAGGCACCAGGCACGGGTCAGCTGGGTGAAAGCGTTTTTGGAGAGGTTGAGCGAGGCGAGGCCTGCTGGGGTTGGTGCATGGCACGTGGGGAGACAGATGGCAAGCAGCACGGACGCAAGCATGACCGCCACACTGTGCCAGTGCGATTGGCGGGGGGCAAGGCAGGTGGCCCGCCCTTTCATCCGGCGCACCTGCTCGGCGCGCCCGACGGCCCCGCTGCAAGCGCTGCCCTGCCGGCATGCTCTGTTCACCCCCCCTGCATGTCGCAATCTGTGCTTGCACCACTGCTGCGGTCTGTCCTGCCTGTCAGGCTTGCTTAGGGGTGGGGATGAGCTCGTGGGCAAAATGAACGCGGCGGCCCTGCTCAGCTTTCGCCCTGCGCCCGCGTTAGTGGTGCCGGGCCGCTCAGCCGGCTTTGCAGGTGAGTGCGCAGCCTCAGTCTGCAGCGTGGCGCCTAGGCGGGGCGCCTTTGCCCATTTCAGCTCGACCGCCTCCTTCCTCCTTGCGCAGTGCGGCCCCTGCGCCAGAGCGGCCTGCGCCGCCAGGCCGCGGCGGTTCCAGCACCGCCGCCTGCGCTGCTGCCGGAGAACGAGCAGGCGGCGCCCCCACCGCAGGCTGCCCAGGCGGGGGCGCCGCTGGCGCAGCTGCTGGCTGCCCTGGTTGCCAGGACGGTGCGCAAGCTGCAGGAGGCATACACCTGGCTCCTCTCGCGGCGGCCAGACCCAGGAAGTTGGCAGGGCAGGCTCTTCCTTGGCGGCGGTTTCCTCGTGTGCGCCTATATCTGCCACCGCCGCGGCACCCCCACCGCTTGCGCCCTGGAAGTGATGGCCGCCATCGGCATCTTGTTCGGTCCCTAGGCGCCCTCCTTGCTTTGAGCCTGGTGAGTGTGTGGGTGGTGGGTGGCACCAGCGGGCGGGTCCTGGCTGCTGCCTGTGCGCACAAATCACCGGGAGACGAGGCAATAACTTGTGTGCTTCCATGCCAACCATTCTGCTGTGCACTCCACTCGCCTTTCCCGCAGGCAATCCGTTCCCTTGAGCAGTGGCGGACATGAGCGTGCACAGGTGAGCGCCGCGCCTGGCGCCAGCTCAACTGAGGACTGCGGGTTGTTGTGCTTTGCTGCTGCGCAGCCTGCTGTTTGGAACCTGAGCCAGTCCTGGGCTGCCTGCCTGCTGGCTGACCGCCACTCCTGTCCTGCAGGGCAACCCTGGCCACCCACGCCTCGGCCACGCCTCCCCACAGCAGGCGCACAGACAGCCCTAAGTTGGGCAGCAACCGTGCTCTGCGCCGGTACAAGCTGCGGATGCTGCCGCCTGCCCCGCCCATGACAGCGAGCTCAGCCAGCCACGCTGTGTGGCAGCTCATACATTTACGCTGCTTCCTGCTCTGCAGCCTGTACAATCCCTGTATTCTAGTGTCAGCTGGTGCGCTGTAATGCTGCTGTTTGGAAATTGCCACATTCAGGCTGCCGGTTGGCAGAGGCTGGCACAAAGGCCAAGCTGCGCTGACGCAGCATTGCGCCACCCCTCAGCAAGCGTGGTGGTGCACAACACAGACCCATCAAGCGCAGCAGCAGTGCACAGGCAGCATCAACGGTTGGACACAGCTAAAGAAAGCTGCAGTCCTGTGCTTGCCTACCACTGCTGAACGTTGGGACAAGCTGCTTCTGGATCTAGGCAGCACATGCAGGGAAGCCGGTATGGTGGGCGACGCACGGAGTCGGCAAAGAATGTTAACTTCCCACCATTCGCAAGCCGCCCACATTCACTCCACCGCCCAGCCATTGGCTTCCTGCACTCTGTCTGCCGGTATTACAGACTCGCAGATGGATGGATTGGGTCACGCAGCCCTCAGCAGCACCCGAAACACCTCCTCCACCTCCCACGCTCTGCCGCCCGCCGGCGCCGACTCGAGCACTGCGAAAACCTCGCACTGCCGGCAGCCGCCCCTGCTGTGCCCTGCTGCTGCTGCCGCTGCTGCGCCATCAAACGACAGCCGGATGGATGCCTCCTCCCCAGGCTGCAGCAGCACGCCGCCCGCCGCCCGCTGCCACTTGTGCGCCGGACGCAGCAACTCCGGCTGCAGGCTGCGCACGGCAAAACGCCGCGGCTGCGGGTGTGGGTTGCTGTACCGCACTTTCTTGCTGACGCTCTGCCCAGCCAGCGCATCTACCTCAAACGTGCGGCTGAAGCGGGTGCTGCTCGAATCTAGCTGCACCAGCAGCAGCTCAACCTGCTGAGGCCGCCCTGGCGCCCGCTGGCCTGCCTGCTTATCGCCCTGTGCCGCGGCAGCACCCAGCTGGCCGGCCCTGCTGGCCACCACAGACAGCAGCAGCTCGCGGCGGCCCACTGCGGTCGGTTCGTAGAACAGCACCAGCCGGCTGGACCGCCCAGCTCCAGGGGTGGCAGTGGAGGGCCCGCTGCCCAGGCTGGCCGCCAGCTCAGCTGCGCCACAACCCATCCAGCTGCAGGCCAAGCCCTGCAGCTGTGCGCCAGCGCGGCTGCTCGCTGCTGCTGCGTGGTCTATGAAGCAGCTGGCAGTTGCTGCAGTGCCCAGGCCGGCAGCCAGGCGCAGGGCGGGCAGAGAGTGGGCAAACACTTCCCACACCTCTGTTGGGCAGCTGGCTGCTGCTGCTGTTGCTGCTGCTCTACCGCTGCCGCCACTGCTGCCCCGCCGATCATGGCTGCCCTGGCCTGGGCTGTATGCTGCCACAAAGCAGCGCTGGGTGCTGCCGGCCTCGCCAGCAGTGCATGACAGCACTAGCCTGCTGCCCTCGATCGCAGCACGGACAGCAGGGCTGCTGGTGACGAATACCGCGGGCTGACCAACCTGCAGCAGCCGCTCCCCGCCCGGCAGCTGTGCCAGATCTACAGAATGCTGCACAGCCGCTGAGCCCCTTCCCCCGCTGGCGGAGCAGTAGAGGCGGAGTGTACGGTCCACCAAAGGGGCCGGCAGCAGCTGCACCCCCACACGCACTGTGGCAGCAGGATCAGCTGCTGCGGCCGCAGTGCTGGCCGCTGGCTGCCCTGTGCTGCGCCCAGCTGGCCGAATGGCCACGTCATGCCAGCTCAGCGGGTTGCCCTGGCCCGTGCTGCAGTTGGATGTCTGCCCCTCTTCCAAGCCACAGGTCAGCTTAAGGCGCAGCAGGCAGCGCTCATGTGCCGCAAGCTGGAAGCGCGAGGAGTATACGGTGCGCGGCTGGATGCTGCTGGGGCTGGGGCTGTCTCCGTGGCCAGCCAGGCCTGCATATAGGAGGAGCCACCAAGCAGAGTAAGACGTGAGGCAGTACCCAAATGTTGGCAGACAGGCAGTTGGCTGGCTCACAAGCATCTGGTGCCAAGCTCAGCGCACCGCGGCCTTGTGTGGGTTGCCCACCTGCCAGCCGTGGTGCCTGCTCCAGTGCGTGCCACTCGCCCTCTCCAGAGACCAGGCCGAGGGCATTTGAAGTGCTGCCGCTGCCGCAGCTGCCGCCGCCGCTGCCGCCACTGCTGCTGCCGGTGTTGCCGCTGCCGCCTGGCCCCAGGTCAATCTCGAACCAGCCACGGGAGGAGGAGGGGTTGACAAACTCGCACTCGAAGCCGATTGTCTCCCCAGGGGCGATGCACAGGGCCTGCGGTGGCAGGAACTCAGAGCAACATGTTCAAGTTGGGCCATGGGAGGTTGCACAACACATCAGGCGTGGAAGGCACTTTTGAGATGGTGGGCCCGCGCCAACACCCTCCCCCCGGCTGTCCACCAAATGTAGCCGGAAAAACTGAGTTTTAGCCAGCAGCAGCGCAGCGCACCAGGCAGGCAGGCAGCTCGGCCTGCAGCCGCGCCAGGATGGCCTCGCGCTTGCACCGCTCCCGCGCCGCCTCCACCCCGCTCAGCAGGCGCTTCTCCAGCAGCAGGCCCGCCTGGCTGGCGCCGCATCCTGAACTGCTGCCTGGCTGGCGATCTCCAGCTGAGGACGGTGCATCCCTCCTGCCGCCCACGGAGCCGTCAGCGCTGCCTGCCTCAGCCACACCTGCGCCGCCGCGGGGCTGGTGCCGCCTGGCTGTGCCAGGCAGCGAGCGGTAGTGCAACAGGCGCTGCACCTTGGCGGCCGCCCGCCCCACCACCTCTTGGGCCAAGCGATCGGGAGCCGTGCCCTCCGGCACCTGCAGGGCAGCAAGGCATTCAGACAAGTCGGCAGGTCATGTGTTGGCTGCTGCGTGGGAATGTGTTTAGTGCGCTGCGCCACACACAACTGCGCTCTCATGGGAAAACATGAATGCATTGGAAGCCTCCCAGAGGCTGTTTGGGTTCCGCTGCGAACACGGCTCACCCCCTCCTGCCGGGCCAGCTCCAGCGCCAGCTGCCCTCCCTCCTCCAGAGCCGGCTTGGCGCGCACAACAACCGTGCCATCGCTTTGGCCCTGCTGCTGCCTCAGCGGCGAGGCCGGCCAGCTGCGGCTGCCAGGCTGCACCGCCTTGGCGCACGCAGCTTGCAAGTCCAGCTGCGAGCCGGCGCAGGCCAGCCGCACAATGAGGCTGCCATGGAGAGGCGAACAACAAAGCTGCACAGTGCTGCCGCCAGGGTCCAAGCGGCTGATGGCACGGTTGGGGTCGGTCACCGGCACACGCAGCAGCAGCTCGGTGCTGGGCTGCCCCTGGCGCAGCAGGCCGTGCAGCGGCAGGGACAGCGTGCCCACCTGAAGTGGAGGGCAGTCAGACAGGATCAAGCTCTACTTCTTGTCATGGCGGGGCATATGTATATGTATACAGGACCAGCAGACAAGCGGGCATGCACTTTGGGCAGAGGCTGCTCTGCCCGGGCACAACCAAGCACCACTTCCCAAACCCACCTGCAGCAGCGAGGCGCTGTCCCACACATCAACCTGCAGCCGGCCCTCCGCCAGCCAGCGCGCTGCCCGCAGCCGGTGCTGCTGCTCCAAGCTGACGGCAGCCGCAGGCGGCAGCCCCTCAGAGGACATCAGCTGGACCAGGCTGGCAGCATCCAGCAGCTTCAGGGTGTGCACTGGCGCCGCAGCCACGTGTCCGCCCTCCCCTGCTCCACTGCTGGGGCTACTGGCATCCGGCACCAGGCCAAATAGCTGCCGGCCGTGTGGGCCCGGGCTGGACTGGCCGCCTGCTGCTGGGTCAAGCCGGAGGGGCGCTGTAACAGCAGGCCCAGTCAGCGAGCGGTATGTGAAGTGCAGCCGCTGGGGCAGCGGCTGCTGTGCTGCCTGGCTGCCGCTGCAGCTGCAACTGCAGCCGCCTTGGACAGGCTCGGCTTCGAATGCAATGAACTGCAGGCTGGCCGCTGTGCTGGCCAGGGGATCGTCCAGCTCAGCAGCCATGCTGACCTGGCGCCGCTCCAGTGACTCTGAGGGCACTGCCGCTGCCGCCGCGTCGCAAATGCTCATTGATGTAGAGAATCTGCCGCCGCCAAGCCGCCCGGCAGGCGAGGCACTGGCCTTGGTGGGGCTGCCTGCATACAGCGCTGCCGCATCTGAGCTTCTCAGCGGCTCGTCTGGTGGTCGCCGGGTGCGGATGCTGGGCAGCACCGGCAGAGAGGGCAGCTGCAGTTCCTGCTCCTGCTCCCGCTGCGGCTCAGCGGCACTGCCAGAAGCTGCATCGTAGTGCGCCGAGATGCGCCAGGCCTGCACCGCAGCTGGTGCAGCAATCGGCTTGCCGCCCGCCAGCGCCGCAAGGCCAAAGGCAGCAGGCGCTGGGGCAGGTCCCTTCTGTCGCGCAGGCGCTGCCTGGACGCTCACAAGCGTCTCTGTCTCAGATGGATCCGCTGTGGACAGCTGCACCTGCCGCCCAATGCCGCGAGCTGGAGGCTGGGAGGCCGGCAGCGCAGCTTGCAGCTGCACTAGAGCAGGGGGAGGGGGCCACAGTGCCTGCCCCGGCGCCTCGGCCAGGCGGAAGGTGACAGTGGGTGCTTGCGGGCTGAGGCGGTTGGTGCGCTCCAGCAGGCGGCGCCAGTCGAGCACAGGGCTGTAGCGCAGCCAGCGGCCCGGCCCGCTGCGCAGCGCGGCCTGCATGGGGTGGCCAAGCCAGGGACGAGGGTATGCGTGCAAGCTGCATGGAATTTACAGAGTTCATGACGGAGGGACGTGAGCAGTCACCAGCAGAGGCAACACAGATGCAGCTTAGTGCCTCTCAACACCAAGCAGGGGCGGACTCCAAACTCACCTGGTGCTGCCCGCAAGCCACAGCCGGCTCCAGGCTGCCTCCCTGCCAGGCAAAGGGTGAAACTGCTGTCCAGCCCAGCACGGTGGTGCCAGGCGCGTCTGCCAGCTCGGCGGAGCTGGCATCGATGCTGGGCGGCACACCAGGCCTGCTGCTGGGAGGCGGGTCGGTGAGCAGCAGCAGCTCCAGCACCAGCATCACATGGCGGTCGGCGGGCAGCCAGGCCAGCTGGGCCGGCTGGGCCAGCACCAGCTCGTGTTCGCCTGTGCAGCAGGGCAGAACAGGACGGATTGGTTGGCGGGGGTGCATGATTTGTGCCAAGGTAAAGCTGGCGCATCAACGGCAAACATTTGCAAGTGTGCACAAAAAGCCACAACTGGATGGCCTCCGAGGCCCCCCTTTGCGCTTGCCCTCACCTCGCTGCCCCTGTGCTGGCTGCAGAGCTGCGGCCTGGCACACCGCCGGCGGCCCCACAAAGCGGCGGCCGTTGTGCACAGACACCCGCAGCCGCAGGCGCTGCTGCAGCTCGGTTAGCGGCAGCAGCCGCCCGCCGCCAGCTGCGCTCGAGCCAGCCACAGTGCGGGCGCCGCCGGCGTGCGCCTGCCGCCACACCGCCGCTGCATGCTGCCTGGTCACCTGGACAAAGCCATCTGGCAGGTGCAGGCGCAGGCCGCTGAGCACGACAGCGTGCATGGCGCACAGCTGGGGCGGCTCCAGCTGGGATGCAATGTTGAGGAAAGCCAGGGTGGAGGCCGGGGGAGCGGCGGCACTGGTACCACTGCCCGACAGGCCGGGCCTCATCACCAGGCGCTGCACGCCGGGCACTACATCCCGGCTGGACAGCAGAAAGTTGTCGGGCACCAGCGGCGCCCAGGCCTCCGCCTCAGGGCACGGCTCAAACTGCACAGCAGAATGAGAACGAGAGACGCGCGGGATGAGCATGGACAGTGCAGTCAAGCGAGGACGAATGTTGGGGAGACACACTGCTGAGACGGTATTGACACCAGTGCATATTGAACTTTTCCCACACCTGGAAGTGCAGGCGGCACTCTGCACCATCCGCCAGCAGCTGGGGTGGCGCCGGGCAGTGGCCTGGCGGAGACGCCTGGTGCAGCAGCAGCCAGCGCGGGCTGCCGACAAACACGGGGACGCTCATGCTGCCGCCAGTGCCCAGGCGTGCAGCAAGGGCGCCAAACTGCAGCGGCGACAGCGGTTCGCTCGCCGGATCAGGGCTGGCGGGTGCTGCGCCGCAGCCCAGGCAGCTGCCCAGCCGCAGCTTGCCGCGGGCGCTGCTTGCCCCTGTGCGCCCATTGGAGGCCGCATCGCCCAGGGGCGCCTTACTGGGCGAGCCCGAAGCAATGATGCCTGGTCCAGCTGGGTGCGGGTGTGGGCTGCTGCTGTGGATTCCATGGCTGCCGCCGCCAATGACGTCGCCGCTGCCGCCCAGAGGCACCATGCTCCAGCCAGCTGAGAACTCGTTCAGCATCACTCCGTCCTCCCCTCGCTCCACCAGCACCACTTCCACCACAGCCGCCAGGCCGCCGCCGCTGCTGGCACCGCCAACGGCAGCAGCTGCACTGGTGCTGCCGCTGGCGCCTGTGGCCGTGCTGCTGCCGCTGCCGCTGCTGTGTTGTGCGTTGTGGTCGGCCAGCACAGCGCGGGTGTGCAGGTACAGGGTGTAGTCCAGGCTGAGGTGGAAGCCTCGCTTGCTGCAGGAAGGTGCACGAACAAGTGCGGGAGGTGGGCTGCATTGCCGACGGTGCCCAGACATTGCCCAGCAGACAGTGTCCAGCAGACAGTGTCCAGCAGACAGTGTCCATCACACCTTTGGGCTTGCATGCCAGGTGCGTGCATGGGCCAACCGTACGCTGGGCATGCATCGTATGCGCTCACCCCTTGCTGCAGCGCATGTCGTACGACACGGGGGCGCTGCGCGCCGTGTTGCCAAAGAAGCAGCCGGCCGCTGGGTCCCACAGGCTGACGCCCAGCCTCACATCGAAGCAACGGTCTGCATTGGGGCAAATTACCAGCGAGAGCAGAAGTCTGATGCTCAGGCCGCAGTGTCAGAAGAGCAGGGTCGGGCGCTGTGCTCTGCGCTTGTTGCACCCACCGTCGCTGGCGAAGAGCGGGAGGCCGTCCAGATGCCGCAGCGCCAGGCGATAGGCGCCGCGGGTGCCAGAGGACTGCAGGCTGGCAGGATCGAGGTGTGGTGCGAGGCGCCCCTCTTGCGCCAGGGCGAAGCGCAGCCACTGCTCCACCGCCGGCTGATGGCCGTCGGCGGCGGCGGGCGCGCCGCTGCCCGGCCCGGGCCCTGCGCCGCTTGCCATGGCGAGCGCGCGGCGCTGTGGGCTATTTCCAGTGTGCTGATGCGCCCAGGCCCACGCAGTGACGGTCCGAGGCTGGCAGGAAAGAAACGGTTTCTCTGGCAGCGCCCACACCACCCCGCCCGCTGAATTGATTCGAGAGGGGCGGTAGGCAACAATAACCGAGTTCCAATGCAGCACAAGCCCCGGTTGACCCGCCCTGCATCATCACGGCGCGCCATGACCTCAGCGGACCACAGCTTTGCGGATCGGCGGCCCGCCAGCCATTGCTGATCACCCTGAACTGTGTCACTGACCGGCAGCGGACGTGCGCGGCTTCAGCAGCAGGTGTGCCTCACTCGGCACGAGACCCACCAGAAAGGCACCGTTTGCGCCTCCACACATTCTTGACAATCTCCATGGAGCTTGCAGCAGCACGCGGGGTGGCCCCCACGGCCCCAGCGGCCGGCACCGCCACCCAGAGAGCGGTCCAGGCCACCCACAGGGCCTCCTGGTGCCTGCCACCATCCTACATGGTGTCGGCGCGGCAAGGAAGGCGACGAGCGGCTGGGCGGCGGTGCGTTCCGCCGGTCGCAGCAGCGGCGAGCAGCGAGAGCAGCGGCAGCAGCAACGGGGCCCCTAACGGCATGCGGCGGCCCACGCTCGTGCAGCAGGCGGCGGCGCAGCTGGGCACGCTCGACCCAGCCGGTGGCAGCGCCGACGGCGGCGGCGGCGCCGCGGCTGCCGAGCCGCCCCGCAACTGGACCAAGTTTGTGGCGGAGACTCTGCTGCCCACCCAGCAGGGCAAGTTCCGGCTGCGCGGCTACCGGCACACGGTGAGCCAGGGGGTGCAGGTGGTGGAGCTGGCTGATCGTCAGCCGCCTGGCACGCGGCGTGGCCTGGCATGGTGCAGACACTTGCGGAACACTGCCTTTGCAGCCCGGCTGCACCAGTGCTCAGCGCCTGCCACCTGCTGGACCTGGCTCTCCACTCACCTGCTGCGCCGTGGCTTGCTTTTTGTTGCCGCACCTGCCTTCGAGATGGTCACAGGTCGTGCCGAACGCTGCTTGCCACGTCCTGCACCCACCTGCCCGATGCAGAGCGATGGCGGCCTGACGTACACGGAGCCGTCTGTGATCATTGCCGGGCAGCCAGAGGGGCTGGAGGACGTGCCGGTGCGGGTGCACGACGCCTGCTTCACCAGCGAGGTGCGCTGGCCGACTAATATGCTCTGCTTCTGTCTGGCTTGGGTCTAGCCATGTTGTTCCTCTTGTGAAAGGGGCACGACGCCTGCTTAGCGAGGCGAGCGCTGCATGTGGTGCCAATTAGTGGGAAGGTGTGCTGCGTAGGAGCACGCTGGGCCGGGGCGGGAGGTGTCGTGAGTTATGTTTTCGGATTACAGTGACAGCATGGCGTTGAGCAGCACTGATCCGGTGCTCTTTCCTACTGCCTTGCCGCAGGTGCTGGGCTCGCTCAAGTGCGACTGTCGGGAGCAGCTGCAGCTGGCGATGGAGTACATTCGTGACCACCCGCCAGGAATGGTCATTTACCTGCAGCAGGTGAGGCGGCTCCTTGGTGCTGAATCCAGCTGTTCGTGGTGCAGCAGTTGCAGCTGGGCTGCCGAGGGTTTGCCGCCTGCCTCGCTGGTGCTGTAGCAGGTGCACACACATAGCAGCGCACCCTCTGAGCCTGTGTCTCCTCTGCTGCCGCTCTGCCGCAGGAGGGCCGCGGCATTGGGCTGGCCAACAAGATCGCGGCGTATGCACTGCAGGTGCGTGCTTCACTGAGCCGACAGCTGTGCCAGCCAATCGGCTAGCTAGCTAGCTCGCCAGCCTGCCTGCCTGCCTGCTGCGCACGGTATCCTTGCCCAGTTTGGCAAAGAGCAGCACCCACCTGCACCAGCCGTTTCTTGCTGGCCAGCCCTTGCTTGCCTCGGCACGGTGGATGCCAGCTGTGCTCTGGGCCTGCTGTGCTCTTCTTTCCTGGCTAACACACGTGCTATTTTGGCTGCCCTCGTGCAGGAGAAGGGCCTTGACACTGTGGATGCGAACCGCGCGCTGGGCCTGCCTGATGACTGCCGCGAGTACTCTGCAGGTGTGTGTGCCGCGGTTCGTGCCAAGGGGCTTGCGTGGCAACCGTGATGTTGCAAGTGCATTGCTGCCTGCCAGCTGCCTCATTTTTCAAGGCTGCAACAGTTGCGGTAGCTGCTGACAATTTGAGCTTGCCATCACGCCTGCTGGCAAGTCGTGCTCACCAGAGCTTTTATATTTTTCCCAACACCATCAGTGGCGCACATCCTGGAGGAGATGGGCATCAAGAGCATCCGGCTGATGACCAACAACCCCCGCAAAATCACGGAAATGGCGGCGCTGGGCATCCCGGTCACGGGGCGCATCCCCTGCCTGGTGCGCCGCGCTGTGCTGTGCTGTGCTGTGGTCTGCCCTGCTTGCTGCGAGGCGCATCCCCTGCCTGCTGCGCCTCGCTGTGCTGCCTGGTGCGCTGCGCTGTGCCGTGGAATGCTATGCTTGCTGTGCTGTGCTGCGGTTGGCCATATGCGTCTGGCTGTGCTGGGCTGCTCCTGGGCAGCCAGTGCAACCGTTGAGCATGTTGAGTGGCGCTGCACCAACCAGCACCTCCTTGCGCCAGGCGAAACGCTCACAAGTTGCAATCGTTGGAAACAGAGTTGTCCTGTGCGTTTATCGCTGCAGGTGCAAGCGCAGAAGTACAACGCGGGGTACCTGGGCGCCAAGCACCGCCGCATGTCGCACATCCTCAACCCCTCGCTCTATAGCGATGAGGAGGAGGAGGAGGAGGGGCAGGCTGGGTCGGACCTGGAGCAGGAGCCGCTGGAGGGCCAGTTCTGCTTCTTCGACCACGAGGTGAGGATGCAATGCTGTAGTTGTGAGCAAAAAGACAGCTGGTACGTGCTGCGGCATGCCCTGTGCATGGAACTGCTGCTGCGCCAAGGTCGATGTGAAGTTGTCTGCTTTGTGTGGTGGCACGGTGCTGCACACGTCTTTGCCTGCTGCCCACACCGCCCGCTCCTGCTCATCCTGCGTACCCGTGTGCACTCCTGCTTCCTCATCCACAGGGCGAGCCGAGCAGCGCGGGCATTCCCCTGGAAGCGCCGGTCCCGCTGCCCGAGGGGCTGGAGGAAGCAGGCAGCAGCATGCACAGCAGCGGCATGCACAGCAGCGGCAGCAGCAGCAGTAGCAGCGGCGGCAGCAGCAGCAAGCGGGAGCCGGGAGGGTGCGGCAGCGCCAGCAGCGTGGCTAGTGCGGACACGACCGACTGAGACCTGAGCCAAGCAGCAACCTTTTCCTGAAGGTTGTGCTAGCTGCTGCTAGTGGGGCATACACAACTGCGCCTCCCAGCCTCATTTCTCCTCCCGCTGCTGCACGGATTGCCAGCCCTCCCTGCTATCTATTCTTCTCTCCCGCCTGCACCTGTACTAAACACCGCATCAGCCGCACCCTGCGCCTGAGAAGACTGATCGATTTTGTGTAGCCTAAATCAAGATTGGCGCCGCTGCGGCCCCCATTGTGCCAGCCGGCGTGTGTGCCCCCTGCTGTCCCTCTTCCGTGCACGTCCCTTCCGATTCTTTTCTTCAAGCCCAGTGGGGCCACGTTTCAGCGTCTTGCTTTGGTTGAGTCTCACGAGTGACAACGAACGAAGCCCGCGCTTTACAGCAGAGCTGAACAGGGATTGGGGCTGGAAAAGGGCACAAGAAGGGCCCATGCAAGGAGGCGAGGTGACTGCCGACGCTCAATGGATGAATCAGGTAAAGTCAGACCGAAATACTAACCGCTCAACGCACGCTAATCAAGTCATATGAATCGAATGGTGCAAGTACCGGCAGTTGTGAGAATACAAAGTGGGTTGATTTGATCAGAGTGAAACGAGCATCATGGCATCAGCCCTCGGGCTGCTGCTCCTGCTGCCCCTGCTGTGCCTGCTGCTCCTGCTGTGCCTGTAGCTGCCGTAGCCGCTCCTGCCGCTGCCGCTCTCGCTCCTGCCGCTGCTGCTCTCGCCTCTGCTGCTGCCGCTCTCGCTCCTGCGCCACCTCCTGCTCATGCAGCTGCGTCCGCAGACCGGCCAGGCCGCCGATGCCTCGCAAGCCGCGGACGCTGCTGCTGTCACCGCCGCTGCCATTGCTGCTGTTGCCGCCGTGCCGCCGTGCCACGCCGTTGTGCACTGCTGAGCGTGCTTTGGTGGAGGGGAGGTTGAAAACGGGGGTATCCAGGTTGCTTGTGCTCACTGCCCCCATGAGCTCCACTTCTCTCAGGGCCTCGGCCTGGCCATCCTCAACTAGCTGCATGGGTGGGTTGGAGGAAGACGCAGCAAGGTTGGAGACCAGGGCAGCACGGGTTGTGGGCAGAGCGCAGGGAGAGACCCGCATGCATAGCCAGGGAATGAAGGAGGCAGCGAGTGGGGAAGGGGGCACGCTGCAAGCCTGGCAGCAAGAATCAGCTGCCATCCGAAACGGGCGCACACAAGGTATGAGCAGCAACCTGCGCTTCGTCCTGATCAGAATCCCACCTGGGTCAGGGGTCAGAGCTCGGCATGATGTGGAGAACACAGCCTGGCGAATAATATCCACGGCAGCCCATCACAACTAAGCTAAAGGAGGCGTCGGCATCAACACCACACCTGGATCAGCGCGCCGCACGAGGAGGAGAACACAGCCTGGCCCGGAAAGCGGGTCTCCACATCCGGCCCCAGCAGTGCCACCTCCATATCGTCCGACACGATGCACACCTGCACAGTGAGACAGTTGAAACGAGTTGCCTGAGTGGAGATGTACTGCAAGCCGCACCCCCAGATCGTCCGACACGATGCACACCAGCCAGGGTAAGTGAAGCTTTTTGAGTGCAAGTGGAAGTGCGGTGAAGGTAAGGTGAAGGGAGTTGAAGTGCCAATGCTGCCGGCTTCTCGTACACACAAACCACACCTTTTGGATGCCCCTCTCGCAGTACTCTCGAGCCTTCTGCAGGATGATGGTGTCCGCTGTGTCCTTGCCCGCAAAGTCCACTGCACAGGATTTGTTTAGGGATTGTTTTCAGGGGGTTAAGAGCCAGTGCTTCCGTGATTTGCAGCAAAAAAGAGGTGAGGGAGTGCAGCGGGTCCGCTGTGTCCTTGCCCGCAAAGTCCACTGCAGAGCACAGCATCCAGCAGGACGCGGGCTGTTCAACTGTAGTCCATACACACCAGGGGTGGACCTGCATTTGTGCTGCTGCGCGCTCCATTGATAGGCATGCAGGAGGGCACTCCTTGGCGTGGATCATCGGCGCAGGCATAGGCGCACATGCAATCTGCGTGCAGAATCACGCTGTACTGCAACGCATAGCTGCACGTGGCTGGCCCGAGGCGGTGCCGTGCAGCGGGCTGGATGTGGTGTGCGGTACTGAGCAGCGCAGCGCACCTTTCATGCCGTTGACGTTGTACTGGGAGGAGTATCCCACGTTCATTGCATCGTACACAACGTGGATGTACATGCCCCGCATGTGGCTGCGAGGGCGAGTAGGCAGGAGCTTGAGGAAACACTGGGCGACGATCTGCCCACAGGAGCACTCTCATCCCAGTCCAGCCGCACATAACTCATACAAGCCCCTTCCAACTTTGACAGGCAGGCAACACATGCGTGCAACCTCTCAGCACAACTCGTGAAGAGACGCAGAGGCCACACACCTGTACAGGTCCAGCTGCTGCAGCAGCCACTCCCGGGCCTCATGCAGCATGCCGGGGGTGTTGGCCCGCGCCAGCTCAATCCACTCGGCCACGCCGCTCCGCCGCTCCGCCCACTGCAACCATTGATGGAACAAGCGGCAGATGATGACAAGCAAGGCATGTGTGCCAGCTCGACCCACTCAGCCACACCACTCCGGCACTCAACTGCGCAATCAACCAAGCAAGTGGCAGGGCACACCAGCGGGAGGCTGCAAGGAAAGCTGCCCCCTCCTCCACACAGCTGTTGTCCGATTCATCACTCACATGCAGCAGTTGCCCCCGCCAGCCTCAATCATGCAGCAATCCATTGAACTGCTACAGAATGTGCTCACCCGGTACAGCAGGTTGTATCCGTCAATCAGCGTGACGCCCAGCGGCTGCTCGCTGGGGGAGGCCACCACAGTCCCAAACATCTGCTGCAGGGTGATCATGTCCGACTGCCGCTTGCGAGCCTCCTCTGCAATGCGCTCCTGCTCCTCGCGCTGCCTGCAGGTGTGTGATCAAGTGCTGCGTGCTGTGACGTGTGGCACTGTGTCAAAGCCTCCTCTGCAAGCTCAGATCAGTCTCCTCGCGCTGCGTGGATGCAATGCAAAGCAGCAGTCTAACAAGCGCCCTCACCTGCGGTGCTCTTCAGGATCAAGGCTGTCCTGCCGAAAGGCCCTGGGAGGGTTCCTCTGCCGGAAGCTCTGGCCTGCCTGCCGCCTGCTCTCCTGACACGCCTTCGCCCATCTGCAGTCAGGCAGGCGAGCGCAGCACATCAGCCATCTTGCAGTTAGCAGTTAGCGGGGGGCTGGTCGGCGAGCTGCAGATGAAAAGCAGCTCCAAAATGCAGCCGGCACGCTTGGCAGTGCAGCGCGGCTCCATTCCAAGCAGCGCCGCACAGCCGCAGGCAACGAAACGAGAAGAGAAGCGCTGCAAAACAGCATCAGGGCTGACTTGATTTGGAACTTGACGTTCACGCCATTGGTGGGATCCACTCGGTACGGAGCCCGGGCCGGGGCGAGCAACTCCTGCAGGGCAGCGCAGCAGCGGGGAAGGCGGTGCACAGCTTGAAGGTTGGAGTGCTGCACCAGGCCAGCCGATTCAGCAGCCAGCACCCAAATGTTCAACAGCCAACACGCTCGAGCGCACAGTACTACACAGGCAGTTGGGGGCTGGTGGGCAGGAGCACCAGAGTCTCCCAGTGGACTACGGCACAACCGCCGCACCTCGTCACTGCTGCTGCTGCCATCCCGGGAGCCGCTCTGCTGCGGCTTGCGCCGCTTCTTGCCGTCCCGGGCCTCTGTGACCAGCCCCAGCTGCCGCCCGATGCGCCGCTGCTGGGCCTTGCGATGCAGCAGCAGGCCGCTGCCGCTTGCAAAGCTGCTCGGCGGCAGAGAAGCGGTGGCGGCAGCGGCGGCGGCGGCGGCGGCGGCAGCCGGCCTGCTTGCCGCCGCGGGCCAGCGCGCCTGCAGGCGCATGTGACAGCTGTCTGGAGTTGCTGCACTGAACCAGAAGCGCGCAAAATGGCCAGGAAGGCGAGTGGCTTGGCGAGCTGGCTCTCTAGCCAGAGGGAGTGTGAATGCGGGATGTCGAAGCGAAATCCATGTGCACTGAAAGCACTTGGAATGGTTGGCGGCCGGTGCAAGCGGCGAGCGGCGGGGCATGGGCGCGCATTTGCTCAAAGCGCCGCTTCTGTCCTGCGATGGGCCATCGGCGTGCATTGGACGGAGCAGATCACAGCTGCAGCGTTGCTGGCGCCTGCAATGCCCGGCCCCGCTGCAGCGCTCTCGCTCTCCCATATCGCTCCCGCCCAGCGCGCCTCCAGGCGCCGCTCCCTCGCGCCCTGCACCACCAGTCGGGCGATCCAGGCTTCCGCGGCGAGCCGACGGCACCTGCTGGTGGCTGGCGGCGTCGTGGCGGCGGCGGGCGGCAGCGTTCCGGCAGTCATGGCAGCGGCGGCTCCAGAGCCAATGGAGGTCAAGCAAGAGCCTGCGGCGGCACCCACTGGCGGCGATGTGAAGATGGAGGAGGCTGCGCCGGCGCCGCCCTTCCCCCAGGGCCCCGTGCCCAAGGCGCCGCTGGCGGGTGCGGAACACGCCGTGGTGCATTTTCCACTCGATGCTGCATTGCTTGCATGGCGTGCAGCTGCTCCTCACCCATTGCAGCTTCGTTCACTTGTCGATTGTTGCATCCTCGCTCGTCTTTCGACCGTTTGCAGAGGGGCTGGAGGTGAGCCGCATCATCAAGGGCTGCTGGCAGCTGAGCGGCGGGCACGACGGCGAGCGCGCAACCAACCGCACAAAGGGGCAGGCGGCCATCGACGATTTCCAGCCGTTTGTGCTGGCGGGCATTACCACCTTTGACACAGGTAGGTGTGCTCGCCGTTTTCAGTGGCATGGGTGCAGGAGGCATCCAATTGCTGGCAGCCTGCATTGGTGCGCGTGCCTGTCTCGTGTGCCCAGTGCCGATGCCACCCTGGTCCCACCCTGCGCCCCGCACCCTTTTCCGTGGACCACTGGAGCGCACACCCCGGCCTTTGAGAGGTCCGTTGACTATAGTTTCGCAGTCCCAGTCGCTCTCACTCCTTTGCAAGCCTGTTCACGCCCCATTTGCTTGCTGCAGCCGACATCTACGGCCCATCAGAGCAGCTGATTGGGCGGTATCTCTCCTCACACCCCGCTGAGAAGCCGCACGTGCAGGCAAGGCCCGTAGGCTGGCTGGCGGCTGCTTGATGCGCAGCATGTTGGCCTTGTGCAGTTGTGGGGCTGCCTGCCTGCCTGCTGTGGAGGTGCTTGTTGCATGCCGGTTTCATGGTGTGAGCATTAATGGAACAAAGTGTGCCGCCCTGCTTGCAGGTGCTCACCAAGTTCTGCTGCTTCGGCGATGCGATGCGGCAGGCGACAGACGCCCGTTACGTGGAGCAGGTGCGCTGATTGCAAGCCGTGGAGACGGATGGTGTCCAGTGCCAGGCACGCAACCCACTCGCCTCACATGAGTGCAGGCGTGCGGCAGCAAGGGCTCGCCATTGCTACTGGTGCCGGGCTCACCTCTGTGGTTTCTCCACACCCTGCTGCTGCACAGAGCATCGATGGCAGCCGGCAGCGGCTGCAGGTGGATTCTCTGGACCTGGTGCAGGTGAGCCTGGGCCGAAATGAGCAATGACGCACACCAGTCTCAGTGTGCTGGATGGGCTGTATCGCGCAGCGGCTGTACGACATTTGTTGAAGTTGAGGTTGGAACCGCTGCACGCATGAATTCAAGCCCTCATTCAGCCGCAACTCATGCAGCCTGGGTGGCACGAGTAGTGCGGAAGCCGCCCGTCTGTTGTGCTTTCGCCGGGGCTCTTATTGCAGGTCCCCCACACGTGCTACCACCCACACGTTGCAGTTTTACTGGCACGATTACTCCCGGAAGGGCTATGTGGAGGCGGCGCAAAACCTGGCGGCCCTGCAGGTGCGCACAGGTTGTGCTTTGTCGCCCCAGGTTCTCCATGTGGCTGTGCAATCTGGGTTGTGCTGCCTGTGGGTTCGAGGCGCCAAGAAACCCGACAGCTCTGCCGCAGTACGGTCACGGCCAGATACGTCACGACAATGTGGGCATGCAAGTGCGGCAGAGTGGCGGAGCCATGGGGCCCACCAGCAGTGCTCCGTTTCCCTGGTTCCGATCGCCTGAACAGCTGTTTTCATTCACGAGCACCCTCCTCGCAGGCCAAGGCCAATGTGCAGCACGTGGGGGCCACCAGTTGCACTTCAGCCCTCTGCTAATGCCCCTTGAATTATTGATCACACTTCGTTGTTTGATCTCTGCCTCCCTCTACAGGCCAAGAGCAAGGTGAAGCACGTGGGGGCCATCATGTGCTTTAAATCATGTTGCCAGGCATTTCAGCGTGATCGGCTTGCACCACCCTCGCAGGCCAAGGGCAAGGTGAAGCACGTGGGGGCCACCAACCTGCAATCAGTTTGCTGCTGGTGCATCCTGACTCGTCCAACATTTTTTCCCCTGCGAACCGTAGGCCAAGGGCAAGGTGAAGCACGTGGGGGCCACCAACTTTGACGTGCAGCGGCTGCAGGAGATGGTGGAGGGCGGCGTCAAGATTGTGAACAACCAGGCAAGTTGGCAGTGTCGAAAAGGCAGCCAGCGATCTGGTTTGGGATCAGCTGGCACTGGCATGCTGGACCGCGGATAAACCAAATGCAGGTGCAGCTTGGTTCGCCTGCCATGTGTGCGCATCCCGGCATCCTGCACGTACCTACCGGCCTTGGGAGGCTCTGGCTGGCATTCCGAGGGGTCTTTGGTTTTGGCGCCCTTTGATCGGTCCCGCAGGTGCAGTACAGCCTGCTGGACCGACGGCCCGACAACGGCATGATTGAGTTCTGCGCCAAGCACGACATCAAGCTGGTGGGTCCCAGGTCACACTTCCACACTTTACATCAGGCCAGCCTGCCCCACTGAAAGCCTTGCATGATTGAGTTCTGCGCCAAGCACGACATCAAGCTGGTGCGTATTGCCTTGTTGATTTGTGTGCCAGGCGGGCGTGCTTAAGCACAGGCGGCGCCACTCAGAACCTTGCATGCGGGCAGATACATTTCGCATTGATGCAGCGCATGCTGCAGTTCTGTTGCCACCCTCCCCACACGCTTTGCTAGCTGGTGCACTGCCCTGCCGCAGCTGCTGTATGGTGTGCTGTTGTGCTGCTGGGCGGCCTGTATTGCCCACACATAACACTGTGTTATGCATCCATCCTGCCGCAGCTGCCCTACGGTGTGCTGGCGGGCGGCCTGCTGACCGACAAGTACCTGGACGCCAAGGTGGACAGGTGAGCATGCTTTCTGGCCGGCTATCAGAAACAGGCAGTCAGCAATATGTATGGCACGACCGGTGCAAAGCGGCCGGCTGCGCACCACACCCTGCTGCTTGGTTGCCATGCCCGCTTAACCGCCTCCATGCCGGCTCGCCGCACAGCGCTGCGATTCTTGTGATGCTTTCTCTGCAGCAAGAAGTGTGCTACTCCGTTCCCTCGTTCCTGTGCCGCAGCGTGAAGGTGTGCACTCACTTCAAGAGCAAGCGCACATCCTGGCTGTAATCCCAACTCGCTGCTCACCGCCGCTGCTGCACTGCTTTGTGTTGCCTGTGCTGCAGTGTGAAGATCGACACCTACTCCAAGAGCAAGTACGCGTCCGTCATCGGCCAGGCGGGCGGCTGGGAGTGGTTCCAGGCAAGCTTGGTTTGTTTCCACGCTGTTCATGCAGGCGGCTCAGAGCGTTGCAGCGGCCATCGCCACAGCTCGGATGCCTGCGTGTGGATGATGTGGTGTGCCGAACGCTGCACTCCTGTTCTGACCCAGGCTGTTCTAACCCAGGCTGTTCTAACCCACCACTTAAGCCACCTTCCACTCTCCAATTTCGCAGTCGCTGCTGAAGGAGCTGTCAGAGGTCGGCAAGCGGCACGGCGTGTCCATCGCTGACGTGGCCTGCCGCTGGGTGCTGGACCGGCCGCAGGCACGTGGGCTGGTTGCCCAATTGTCACATTTGCTGCCTTGCGATATGCTTGCTCAGGGCTTGCGCATCCCGTAGCCCCCACACCTGACACCATGCTGCGGCGTTACACGCTGACACCATGCTGCGGCACCACAGCCACTGACCATCCGGCATGTTTCATGAGTTGCAGGTGGCGGGCGTTATCATTGGTGCGCGCAACGCCAACCATGTGGGCGACTTGGAGAAGGTGTTCAGCTTCGAGATGGACGATGGTAAGAGTCATCCTGCTGTGCCGTCACTTGCTGCGTGGGCTGGGCTGTCAAGCTGGGCTGGAGAACCTTTTGTGAGGGGACCTCCAGCAGGTGCTCAGCTTGGGACAGTAATGCATGCGGTGTGCTGCCGTTTGCAGAGCGGCATGGCGGTCCTGCCATGATGCCAATGTGGTGTTTACCCCCGGCCAAGCAGCTTTGCATGATGCCGGCAACTGAGCGCCGTGCTGGCCCTCACTCGTTTGCAGCCGACCGCGAGCGCATCAACAAGGTGCTGGCGGCAGGGCGGCAGGCAGAGGGCGATTGCTATACCTGGGAGCGCGGCGGCAAGTGGTAAATTGTTGCAACATACAGCTGGCAGCTGCAAGTGCTGCTGCGCAATTTGAACTGAGGGCTGCATGACCCAACCCGATTATTTGAGGTCTGTAACACTGGCAGGGTCAAGTGCTGGCAGAGCCTGGGCAAGATCGACTGGCAGTAAGTGGGCGGCCGGCGCGGCATGGGCGGGCGGTGGGCAGTCACCCTTCTGGGCGACCCCTGTGCGTCACCTGTGTACTTCCGCCTGCCATGCCAGCTTCCCTGGCCTGCAGCGCGGTCACTGGCAGTCGGAAAGCGCCTGACCACGCGCCTCAGCTGCGTCTCGCACCTCAAACATGGACGGGCTGCCGGACGAGCTGCTGTCCGCTGTCCTGGAGCACACCGGGGTCGCTAAGGGGTGCGCTGCCGAGCAGAGGACGCCCTGCGCCCCGCTCTGCCGCCGCCGCCGCTCTGCCGCCGCTCTGCCGCCGCCGCAGGCGCTCATGACCCTGCCCTGTGCCCTCGCTGCAGCCCCTCTGTGACCCTGGTGTCCAAGCGCTGGCGGCGCCTCTTCGTCTCGACCAGAGACCTTTGGCGTGAATTTTCCGTCTCCATCCCCGACCGGCTGTATTATGACCGCCTCAAGCGCCCCGGCTGGGAGGAGGAGCGGGAGCAGTGGGCGGCTGCCCGCGCCGCACTGCTGGCCCGCGTGTCACCGATGATTGAGTCATTGGAACTGAACCGATGCGATGACCTCGAGCTCCTTGGCTGCGGTGGCGAGCTGGCACGCTTGGTGCGGTGCCTCAGCCCAGCTGTGGCGCGCAGCGTGTCTTTCTCGGGCACCTATTCCGGCATTGAAGTGCCCCGCGATGCTGTGACGGCGCTTGCAGGCCTGACGCGCCTGACGAGCTTGCGGCTGTCTGGCTGCAAGCTGCCGCCCCACACCGCCACAGTGCTGCGCCAGCTCAGCGCCAGCCTGAGTGCACTCAGCCTCGAGGACGATGAATTGAGTGCCGAGCTTGCGGCCACCCTGCCGCTGTTGCCCTATCTCACCTGCCTGCACCTCAGTTCAGTTGGACCGCTGCCGCGCTTCGACTGGCGCCGCCTGACAGTGTTGACGCAGCTGCAGCAGTTGTCACTGGATCGGGAACAGGCGAATAGTGAACCTGATGATGAGGATGAGCAGCTGCAGCCGCCGCCGCCAGCAGAGTTTGCCGCCCTGACCGACTTTCGTTTCGACACCGAAATTGGTTCGTTTCAGGTGTGTGTTCAGGGGGCAGGTGCTGGGTCGCTGCCGCTTCGACATGGTTAGTTTGGGGGCTGCTTGGGCACTGATAAGGTGGACTCCCTCACATGCGCTTCTGCTCCCTCATGCTGCCCCTGCAGCTGGCAGGTGCTGAGCTGGGCGGGGCGCAGTATGAGCAGCAGCCTGAGGAGGAAGAGGAGGAGGATGGCCGAGTTTATGGGGAGGCCGCGCATGCCCTGTCATTGAGCGGTGTGCAGCACCTGGACAGCCTGCGCACACTGCTAGATGCGCTGCTTACGCCCCGCATGCCACTGTGCGACTTGCACATTGGTTTCAGCAACCCGCCGCCTGCCGCGGTGCGTGGCTGCGAGCAGCAGCTGTCGGGCCTCACAGCCCTGAGCATCTACTCAACAAGTTTGGCCGGCCCGGGCGGCGGTACTAACGTAGCGGTGCTGCAAACCCTGCTGGAGCAAGCGCCGCGTGCGGTCAAGCTGGAGGTCACATTGGCGAATGAATGCAGCGCCCTGCCCTCGTGTGTGGCCAGCCGCCCCTGGCGGGTGTTGTGCCTCCACGGCGTGGGCCTGACCGATCTGCCTGCAGGGCCATACCTGACAGGTTTTTTAGGGTTTTTAGGGTTTAGGGTTTAAGGGTTTAGGGTTTTTTGGGGTGTGTAGCATTCCCTTGCTGCAGCCTCGCTCCTGTTGGTTGTTGCTGCTGCCTCGCTGCTGCCGTTTTCGCCTGCTGGTAGTCGTTGAGGTCCCCATTCAGCACCAAACCACGCACCAACGCTCCTTTGCCTGCCTGCAGGTCTTGAGTCGCTGTCCCTGACTGAGCCGGCCCTGAGCTGCCTGCCCGCTGCCCTGGCCCTTGCTACGGCGCTGACTTCCCTGGAACTGTGGCGCAGCACCGCTGTGGGCTTGACAACTGTTGATGAGTGGAGGGCCCGCCTGCCCCCGCACCTGCGTCGCCTGGGCTTGCTGAGTTGTGGCCTGACCGATCTCCCAGCTGTCAGCCAGCTGTCGGGTGGGTGGCCATTGCTGCTGCACAGAAATCGCACCATTGCCGCCTCGCATTGTTGCTGCCCCGATGTTGGCAGCCAGCCGCTTGCAAGCGCAGTCTGGTTTGACCCCAAAATTTAACTGGCCATGCAGCTGGTCAGTTGGTGGCCCTTGCCTGCCTTAAATGCCCTCTCACACGGCCTCATGCCTGCCCTCTCATGCCATGCCCCCTCCATTAACGCAGGCCTTACCTCACTCGACCTCTCCGGGAATGCTTTTGCCCAGCTGCCGGCAGTGCTGGAGGTTGCCACGGCGCTGGTCTCTCTGGATTTGGCCCACTGCAAGCCGCTGGAGTGCACCACAGCGGATGTGGACAGGCTGGGGACAGGCTGGCCGCAAGCCTGCCCAACCTTTGCCTGCGCCGCCTGCGCCTACCCGGCATCTCCACACTCCACTGAACACTGTGCCACGTGCGGGCGCTGCTCAAGACCTGACTGAACGCATCAGCGTCAGCATTGCACCTACCCGCAATGCGTGGCACCCCAAATGCACTGCAGTATGTGCAAACCATGTGTTGCCTGCTGCAGTTTTTTATCAGATGATTTTGATTTGTGTGCTTGCAAGCACAATCGATTGCGCAGTGTGGCTTTGCCCGTGCTTCAGCAGACTCAGACTTGCAAGTTCTCCACCTACGTACCAGTGCGAAAGACTGGAGCAGATACTGCAACCTACAGTGCACACATGCTTGTCCGAACGTGCAGTGTGGACAGCTTGAAGGGCCAGCATGCACGTCTCCACTCAGCTTTCCTGCCGCCACCAAATGCGCCGCCGACAGCCAGGCGATGGCGCCAGCTTTGAATCGTGCTATTGCCGCACACACTGCACTTAGTTTCTTCTTGCATCACAGCAAGTTCCTCCCTCAGCAGGCCAGAAGACGACGCGCCGCTCCCGGGCTTGACGCGGCCCGGCTCTTGCACGGTTCTTCGTCGTTCTTCGGCATCGCCACAGCATCACAAGCGGGCTTAGAAGCCGCTTGGTGCTCTCCAGCAGGGCCACAGCAATGGCCGCTGGCGCCGCCACCCCCGCCACCCCCACCTACCGCCGCCCGCTGCCGGGCGAGCGCTACGCCTATGGCGGCCTCTCCTGCGTCATTTCAGCCATAATCACCAATCCCGTGGATCTCGTCAAGATCAGGCAAGATAGAGGCACTTGCTTGGCGCCCGTTTGCAGGTGCATGTGGCGTTGCAGCATGGTCCTTTAGGCTGCCGGCTGCCGCAGCCGCCTGAGCATGGAGTGCAATCCCTCATAATGACATGAAACCACGCATCCACAGGATGCAAGTCTACAACGAGCTGGCAGCGGCAGCAGCAGCGGCCAACGGCGGCTGTGCGGCCACGGCGCTGCGCACCCGCCCGCCGGGCCTGACCGCCACCCTGGCGGCCATTGTGCGGGACGAAGGGCTGGGTGGCTTGATGCGAGGGGTGACGCCCTCCATGCTGCGAGAGGCCACGTACAGGTTCGCACGTGCGGGGGATGTGTAGATAAAGCATGCGCTGTGCACATGTAGGCATTGTGAAGGAGTCCACATGCAGGCGCCATACAGCTGTGCAGCAGTGCATGGTTCCTGGGACGGTGCACGACTTGTGTTGGCATGTGCTTGGCAGGCTGCGTGCCTCAGCAAGTGCTGCATCGCATCGTGCCTCCCTCCCTGCCGCAGCACGATACGCTATGGCGCCTATGAACCCATCAAGGCGCTGCTGGTGCAGCCAGCAACCACCGAAAGCAGCAGCAGCGGCAGCAGCGGCAGCGGCCAGCAGGCTACTGCAGCAGCCGCAGCCATGCCGCTTTGGAAGAAGGTTGCTGCAGGCGGGGCGGCAGGCGCCATCGGCGCTGCAGGAGCTACTCCAAGCGACTTGATCAAGGTCCGCATGCAGGCATATGTTGCAGCTGACGAGGCGGCGATTGTGGCGCACACGGCTCGGCCGCCGCCTGCTGGTTTGTGGCGGACCGCTGCGCACATGTGGAGGTGAGGGGTTTGGAGTTGGAAATGCTGGTTCTTGTGTTTGAGAGCAGCACATGCAGTCAGAGGCGGCTGCGCCTGCCATTGCAGCTTCGATCGGTGGGGCCCGCTGCACTCTGCCCAGCTGCGCTCTGCCCAGCTGCGCTCTGCCCGGCTGACTTGGCAACCATGTTGCTGCCGCTCCTTGAACTGCTCCCTTCTTCTCGGGAATGAGGGGGGGCCTGGCCGCGCTGTACCTCACTTTACTAACATGCTGCTGCTGTCACCCCATGCTCCTGCTCTTGCTCCCAGGCACGAGGGCGGGCTAGCCGCGCTCGACCCCCCTCCCTTGGCACCCATGCTGCTGCCATCTCCGGAACCTCCCCTTCTTCTCAGGCACGAGGGCGGCCTGGCCGCGCTGTACCGAGGCGTGTGGCCCACCACCGTGCGGGCCGCCATCCTCACAGCCTCGCAGCTGCCGGTCTACGACCACTCCAAGCATTGGCTGCTGAGCAACCCCGCCACGGCTGGGCGCGTCAAGGCGAGCTGGGCTGGTCGTTGGGGTGTTGCATCAGTTTCACGGCAGTGCGTTTGGCTGGCGGCTGGCATGTGTGGTTGGCTGCCCAATGAGCCTGGTGCAGGCCGCTGCCACAAACAACAATCCTGCTGTTAGGCTATACCAAGCAGACTCCAAACACCTGCCAAAACAATGGTGCCCGTCCGCCCTGCCCTGCAGGAGGGCCCGCTGCTGCACTTTGTGTGCAGCATGGTAGCGGGGCTGGCCTGTGCCACCACAACCGCGCCTGTGGACATTGTGAAGGTTAGTTTGTGCACACCGGTGCTGCAGAACTGGGCTGTCCAACTCCGCTTTGCGCCGCTCCCGAGTGCTTTGGATGCGGCCAGGGCAGTACACGGCTGTGCCTAGCCATCCGTCGCGCACGTTTCATTTCTAGGCTGCTGCCAACCATGCCAACCATGCCTACACCGTATACCGTGTGCTGCTGCAGACGCGCTACATGAACCAGCAGTTCTGCGGGGAGGGGCGGCCTCAGAAGTACGCCGGCATGGCCGACTGCTTCATGCAGGCGAGAGAGGGGTTTGATGTAGAAGATCGTCAAGTTGCATGCCATGTGGCACGCTGTAGGTGCATGCACGGTCAGCTGCCACACTCTTCACTGCTGTCTAACCTGCCTGCCCCGCCGCCGCGCTCTCTGCCCCCTATGTGCCGCAGATTGTGCGGCGGGAGGGTGTGCTGTCGCTGTGGCGCGGCTGGCTGCCCTCCTGGGTGCGCCTGGGCCCCCACACGTGCATCTCCCTGCTCGTGTTCGAGTGGCTGCGCAAGGTGGCGGGGCTGGAGCCCATTTGAAGGACAGCATTCGATGAACCATTGATTGTCTTTGCACACCCTCGACATCCCTTTGGCGGCCCATCGGTAGCGCAGCGCCAGGCTGTAGCCATGCACTGATATTGCTCACCAATTCAACTCGTCCATATCATGCAACCATGCAATCCAAACCAGCATGACTGTGGATGGAAGAATAACCATGCTCAAGGTCGGTCGGCAGAGGCGGCCTGGGCGCTCTGAGCGGCGTGGGTGGGCGGCGGCGGAGCGCTGTGGTCACAAAGCGCCCCGCCCTGGGGCACTCCTCCCTGTTTGCTCCCTGCTCTGCTGCACAAGCCCGTTGCTGCCGTCTGAGGGCCTACTGGCGTCCCTAGCTGCTGATCCCGCCTACAGCCGACGATCCTAGGCGACCTGCAGCACGTGTGGCACCTGGCCCGAAAGCTTGGTTCAGGTCTGGCAACGAGGCGCTCGCTCGGCAGCAGGGCGCAGGCCGCCACTGCCCCGCCGCCGCCGCCGCCGCTGCTTCTCACCGCCTGCCGCCACGCCAATTTTGCATATCGCCCTTTGCCATGTCGCACTCGGGCTCGCCCTTTGACCTGCTGCCGAATGAGCTGTTGGTGGTCATACTGAAGCTGCTTCCGGAGGTGAAGGCTGAGCCCTTTGGGCAGACAGAATTTGGCACAAGTGGCTTAGAACTGTGGACCAGGTAGGTGCGCCGATGCAGGTTGCGAAGGTTGGGCCCAAAATCCACCACGCTGCCCAGTGCCTCCTAAAAGCATTGCTCAGCAGCATTAAAAATCCAGCGCTGGCCTGCCCGCCCCTCCCCGTGTCGAACGCACAGAGGCGCGGTGGAGCACGTCTGCCGCCGCTTCCGCCGCGCCGCGCTCTCCCTGCCCTGCCACCTGCGGCTGACCGATCACCTGAGCCTGGAGAATGGGCGGAAGGGCGTGCTGCGCTGCCTGCGTGGACGTGTGCCCGCAGACCTTCAGCTGCAGTGGTCTTGGCTCTATGAGGATCCTCGGAGTGGAGAGCTGTTAGGCTACAGGTGGCTGAAGTGCTGCCGACAGTCACCAGGTGGGTGCTGTCCGCTGCTGCCTAGGCCTGCTGAGGCACTGGCAGGGTTAGGGATATGCCGCATGCCCTTGCTGCAGGCGGTAGTGAGTGCGCCAGATGTGCTGTTTCTGCTGCCATTGCGCACCCTTGCCTCGCCCATGCAGGCTGCGCATTAGGTGGGGCCTGCCAGGCCCGCTGCTGGATGCACTGCCTCACGCCGCTGCCCTGCGGCGGCTGGAAATTGATTTGGAGGGGCCTTATCAGTGGGGGCGCGAGGAAGACGCTCTGGCTTACCCCAGCCTGCCATTTCAGGCGCTGGCGGCGCTGCCCAGCGTGGGATTGTTGGAGGAGATCTGGTTTACCGCGAGCGAGGGTGATGCCGCTTTCTGGGAACTGGTGGATGGCCGAGCTAAAAGCATTGGCAAGTGGAGGTGAGGACGGGGACGGCGCTGGCAGGCACCGCCAGCCGGCCGTCTGGCAGCGTCACCCGCTGCGGCATGCTGGGGTTGGGCCCTGCTGCAAATTTGCACGCGCTGTCCCCCTTGCTGCAGTCAAGTGCTGTGCGGGGCGACGGGCTTGCGCCGCCTGTCGATGGACCTCCCTGCCTGCCCGCCTGAGCTGACCGCTGCACTGACCAGCCTGCGTTTGCTGGGCAGCGTTCAGCTGGCCTTCACAGGCACACCCTGCCCCGGCAAATGGCCCCACCTGGCGGCACTGGGCAGCAGGCTGCAGAAGATGGACTTGAAAATCAGTTGCCCCGCACCGACTGATGCGGATGCAGAGCGGCAGAATGAACTGGTGCTTGGGCTGCACAGCCTGGCACAGCTGCCGCAACTGGAGCTAACGCTTCGCACCGATGTGGACCAGCCTTGTGATGCAGCCCACTTGCATGGCCTTGGCAGCCTGACCGCGCTGGGGGCCCTGTGCATCAGCCAAGACACTTCAGAGTATCAAGCAAGCATGCCCGCCGTTGTGTGGGACAGCCGCTGGCGCCACCTGACCCGCCTGCAGCTAGAAGATGTGGATCAGAGCGGTGTCGATGATGCAGCAAGCCCGCACAGCTACCGCAGCCCAGCTTGGGTGGCCTCCCACCTGGGCTGCCTGCGCCGCCTGGTGATGAACTCGTGTGATGCGCTGGCAGGCATCTTCCCGGCAGCACTGTGCGGCTTGACGCAGCTCACTTACTTGGTGAGGCTGGTTGGAAGGGGTGTGCTGCATGCCTGCCGAGGTTCCTGATAGGCTGCTTGCAAGCCATAGGCTGCTTGCAAGCTGGCCAGTGGCAATCGGTGAGGTATGTTGGCAGCGAGTATCAAGGCTCACTACCAACCATTCGACGGCTGGACGAACCTAACCGTGCGCCGCCCTCCCATTGCACGTGGTGTTGGCAGTCGATTGAGGATTGCGATCCCGACTGCATGCAGCCGTTGCTGCCGTCGAGTTTCTCCGGCCTCAGGCAAGTCCTGGAATCTAAAAAGACGTGGAACCAAGGCTGTGCTGCATGAAAAAGTTGTGAACATCAGGCCAGCTCATCACCCTCCGATGTTTTCCCTCAGCGCAGCTTGCTGCAAGTGCTCAGCATTGCTTGTGAGGCAACGCTGGATGGAGCAAGCATGGCGGCGCTGTGCCCGCTGACCTCCCTCATCGCCCTGGATCTCGCGTGTGAGCTATTCCGATCAACTTTCATTTTCTATCGGTTTGTTGTCCAGCCTGGAATTCTTCAGCACACGGCGTGACGCCCACGACAGCGGTGGTGCAAACCTCTACATCTTAGTGCCACCCCCTTGGCCCTTACACTCTCCCGCCCCTGCTTTTGCAGGCAGCAAAGTGGAGCACTTCCCAACCGGCGCACTCCTCCGGGGCTTGCGCAAGCTTTCCGTTCCATTTCGTGTGCTTAAAGCAAGCGGGCTGCTGCCCGACTGCATTGCTGAGTGCTCGCACCTGCAAGCCCTGAAAGTGAGAATCCCTGCAACAACTATGGACGCCCTGCTCAGCACCTGGGCAGGCATGGAAGCCACCCTGCGCCGGCTGCCATCCCTCAAGGTCAGTGTGTGTGGGCATGCTGCTGCGGTCGGCACAGCGCACCATGCAGCTGCATATTCGGATTGAAGGCAGGTGGCTTGTTTGCTGTCCGCAGGTGGTAAACATCAACCTGGACATGAAACTGCCAGGGGAGCACGACCCGCAAGGCCACGCAGCTGCACGCCAGCGGACAGAGGAGGGCCGTGCCCTGCTGAGCAGCCTTTTCCAGGCATCGGGACTGCCATGCCGCCTGGAGCACAAGTGGCCGCCGTACTGCATCGAAGACTGGCCAGGCAGCGAGTGATTCTGCTTCCTCAGCTGGCTGCCAGCCTGGCAGGGACAGTGCACAGCTTTTGCTCCCTCAGCCTCAAAGCTTGCTCCTCAGTGGCAGCCGTCGGAAAACCAGCCCACCGACATGTAACTGATGCAGTGACGCTGTGAAATGTAGCGGGGGCAAATCTATCAAAGCGCTGCCTAGGTGACATAAGTCATGAAGTTCTGGCAGGGGTGCTCTCATGCATTCAGCCGATGGCCAGGCTGCTGTGCCGACTGTTCTGCTGACTGCTGCGGCTGTGCCGGCTGCAGCCGTGCTCACTGCTGCTGCGCCGGCTGCTGCTGCTCTGACTGCTGCTGCGCCTGCCGCTGCCGCCGCTCCAGCTCCTTGCACAGCCCGTGCAGCGCCCGAACCTCCGCCGTGCTGGCCTGGCTGCGCAGCAGCAGGGACCTGAACGAGCCGTGGCAGGGCATGAACCATACAGCTGTTGGCAGCGTGAACAGGAGCAGGAGCTGCGGCATTCCACCCATTTGCATCACCATTTCACACCACAGTCGCTGCAGCAGCTACAGTCACAGCCGTGCAACTGCAAATGCCGTGCCGCACAGGCGCACCTGACGTGCCCCATCAGCTGCTTGCGCCGCCCGTGGTTGCTCTTGTCGCCGCCGCCAATGCTCTCCTTGGCACTGCAAGCAGCCAGAGGGTGGCATGTGATTTGGTGAGCCATGCCCGTATGGGTAGCCTATGCCACGAGCCTGCCGCCGGCAGCGCTGTTTCATTCAAAGCCCACAACCACCAGCAGGCAGCAGCAGCACCAGCAGCATGGCCAGGCACCCGACACATCAACCCACCTGATGCCAGCTGCCTCCAGCAGCACTGCCGCCCGCTGCAGCAGCGCCTCGAGCTCAGCCATGCTCGCGCTGGCCAGCGCCTGCTCGCGCTGCCATCGTACCCGCTCTACAGCAATGCGGCCAGTGGTGGGCAGACACGGCTGCTTTAGCAGGTGATGTTCCGAGCACTCCAGCCAGCTTGCAAGAGGAGCGCAGCGAGCCTGCGCATTGCATGCATGCCGGACAGCACCCACCAAACAAACGCATTCAGGCACAATGGGCACACCACAATGCAGCCCCAGTCTCACCGCTTTCAAACAGGCTGCCCGTGAGCAGGCTGCCGGCTGGCGCCTGCTGCTGCATCTGCTGCGCAGCTGGCTGCGCCGTTTGCTGCCTCTCCTGCTGCTGCTCTGCTGGCTGCTGTTGCTGCTCCTCGCCCTCCAAATAAATGTCTGCCATCAGCCGCTGCTGCTGCAGGTCAAAGAGCTGCGACACCACCACCGCCACAGCGTGCGACAGATTGAGCGATGGCTGCGTGCGACCTGCATGGAATGAAGGCGTTTCCACACATCAGGCATCAGCAACAGGGGCTTGGAAACACGCGAATGGAAAACCAACGCCACTGCATGGTTACACAACTGCACCCTGCTCGATCTCTGTGCTGAGCCAGTTAGCTACTCTAGTCTAGTCTAGTCTAGTCTTGTCACTTTTGATCAGTTAGCTTCAAGCCGCGCACCTGTGGGGATGGCGCATGCGTGGCTGCACAGCAGCAGCTCGCTCTCCAAGAGGCCGCTCTCCTCCCGACCAAACACAAGCGCCACCGTGCCAGCTGCTGCTGCTGCTGCCGCATCTTCTGCTGCGTCCGCTGCTGCCCCCGCTGCTGACTCTGCTGGGTTGGTCGATCCGCCGCTGCTTGCGGGCTGACCCGCAGCCTCTAAGGCTGCGTCTGCTGTGTCTGCAAGCTGCTGCAGGCCGCTGGGAGGCAGCAGCAGGGCTGAGATGGCGGCGGGGAAGCGAGCCAGCAGCTGGCGCATCGAAGCGTGCACCAGGCGGCCGCCGCCGGCGCGTCGCGTGAACCCGATGCTGCCTGCAGCAGGTGTGGGAGGGGCATGCAGATTTATGATGGGGAGGCTGATTTGACGAAGTGCATCACAGCCATGGTTGGACTGCAAAAGATGCAACCTTGCAAACACGGCAAGCTAAATCCAGCATGAACATGATTCACTCGCCTGTGCAGTCGGCCAGGGCGTCCGCCAGGCTGGGCACCACCCTCAGCTGTTTGAGCAGAGGGGAGAAGCACGATGTGACCGCCACCTCATCGCAGCGGGCATCGCAGCGCGGGTCGACCACGACTACATCATGCGCCTGCGGGCACGAGGGTGGGTATGGGAGCAGTTCGAGGCACGCCATGCATGCGGACGTCACTCAGGCCTGCTCAAGCAGTGGCGAGGACGGCATGCCGACTTGCCCTGCCAAGGTTGTCCAGACGCCTCACCTCAAAGTTTTCGGCCACACGCAGCACCGCCCCGATGTTGGCGGGCGTTTTGGGGCTCACAAGGACGATGCGCACGCCGCTGAGCAGTGGCGGCAGCTCGGCAGCGGGGTCAGCCGGCTGCTGCTGCGGGCCGCTCTCCTGCCGCTCAGCCGCTGCCTGCATCAAGCATGAGCAAGTGAACTTGGCAATGCATGATGCAGGTGGATCACCGTCAGCAGGCAAGCCAGCCAGGCATCCCGGCAGCAACCTGCGCAGCGCTCACCGAGACCGTGGCGGGAGCGGCCACTGCAGTGCGACGGGCCTCAGCGGCGCCAATGCAGCGTGATGATGCTCTTTTGATGTCCACTGGGAGCTGACTGAGCCTTGCTCCATGACTCCTGGCCCGCTGAGGAATGCGAGCGGGACGAGTTGCGGCGGCTGGGGCCGCGTGGGCGGCTCTGGTGCATCGCATCGGGAACGAGCTAACTTGCACAGGCTTTCAGCAGCTCCAGAGCGCGAAGGCGTGACCTCTCACTGCTGCATTTCCTGCCTCCCATGCGCTGCTTGCCCTTCTCAGCCAGGGCAGTGCTGAGCAGCCGCAACTTGAGCCTGTGCTCCTGATCTTGAGATCGCAGACCGCAGCTCCGGCACTACAGAGCGACGCGGCGCAACCACCTGCCAGCGGCATCGCAGCGCGCCCAGCTGTGAGCCCAAGCGGCCAGCAGGATCGCGCGCACCTCACGCGCCCAGCGGCAGCGGGCAGGGGCACGTATGGGAGCCTAGGCAGCGCCGCCCCGCGCGTGCCGGCCCCTTCACTGGCCAATGCCCGGTTTGTCAGCGAGCATGGGCACATCAATGGCGCTGGGCACCGCGCCAGGGGCGCCCCGTCGCCCCGGCTGGCTGCGCGGCGCCGCCGGCGGGTGCAGCGCCCGCCTGCCGTGCAGCGTGAACGTCAGCAAGCTGCTGCTGGCGCTAGGTGAGCATGCTGCAGCTTGAATAATGACTGTGGGCTTGACAGGGAAGTTGTGGAGCTGCAGCTTGTTGCATTTGACAAGCAGAGGAAGCGCTGCAAGCCCACTCTACCTGCCTGCTCAGCTTCATGTCGTTTGGGTGGCTGCATGGGATGCTTGCAGAGCAGAACTCAGTGCAATATGATCATCAATTGCATGCAGCCTTGCGCTGATCCCTCGCTGCTGTGCTGTGCGCTTCCCTTCTTCCCGCCACCGCTGCTGTGCACGTCTGCAAACCCGGGCGCCACACCGCTCACTCACTTGCCCCAGCCTGGATCCCGGCCTCATTTTCTGGCCGCAGTGCTGGTGTCCACCATCATCCTCGTGTCGCTCAACTTTGACGCCCAGAAGGTGGAGGGCCTGCTGATGTGGGTGCAGGACAACCCACGCCAGGGCTCCTTCCTGTTCCTGGTGCGCTCCCTGCTGGCGGCAGGACAGCGCATGTTCGGGGCGGAGACCCCGGAGCCATGCTGTGGCTTCACATGCTGCCACTGCGGGCACCTTGCCCACGCTCATTGTCACTTGCCGAATCTGAAGCTTTGATCTTCTGTTCCCCTGCCTGCAGGGCGTGTACACAGCAGGCGTGGTGCTGATGGTGCCGGCGATGGTGATGGCCATGGCGGCGGGCGCTGTGTTTGGCATGGTGGGTTGGGTTGCGCTGGGGCACTGGTTGTGTGCGTTGCTCAGTGCTGGCTCCCGCAGGCTCTGGCGCAGCCTGCTCATGCTCCCGTCTGCTGCGCTTCGGCAGTCGGCAGATGCGCTGCTCGCAGTCCAACGCTATTCTCATGCCTAAAAGCTACATCTGCCCCCCTCTGCTGCAGGTGGCGGGCACGGCGCTAGTGTGGGTGGGCTCCAGCGTGGGACAGACCATCGCCTTTGTGATCGGCAGGTGCGTGTCCCGCTGGCTGCTGGCTATTGTATGCTGCATGGCTGGCTGTGCATGTTTTGGAGTTTGATACTTGCTGCTGGCAGCTGCGGATGGTGGTGTTGCCGGAGCAACTGGCTGCTGCAGCCCGGCCCTGCTAAGCCAGCCATATTCCCCTTCGTCAGGCACATCATCGTGTCTGCGCCCATGCCCCCTTTTGGCCCCAGGTACCTGCTGCGGGAGCTGGTGGTTCAATACCTGACCAAGCAGTTCCCCAAGTGGACCGCCATTGACAAGGCGCTAGAGACGGGTACGTCTCGTTTAACAGTTCATATGTAGGTATCTTAGCTTGTGTGCATGCTTTTTGGCTCTGCATTCCAGCTGGCGCTATGCTTACCCAGCTTTTCCACTCTTTGAGCCGTCCCGCGTGTTGCACCTCACCCGCTCCGCGTGCAGAGGGCTGGAAGCTGGTCACGCTGCTGCGCCTGTCGCCCATCGCGCCCTGGAACGTGCTCAATTATGCGCTGTCCGTGACGGCGGTGCCGCTGGCTGCCTATTTCCTCGCCTCGGCGCTGGCGGTGAGTGATAGCTGGTCGGAAAGAAAGGAAGTGGGTGTGAGGGAGCCAGAGGCGGGCGCTCCACGAGCAAACTTTGTGCTGATCTGATCCTACCCGCTGCCCTGCTGAGCTGCCCGGCTGCGCATTAGATGGACTGCATGCTGTCGTCCCCGCTTTGCAGATGCTGCCCTTCCTACTGGTGTGCAATTGGTGGCGATTCATGTGCTGCCTCCCCTCGCAGATCTGGCCCCTACCGGCTGCTGTGCTCTGCCCCGCCACTCCGCAGATCCTGCCCAACGTCGCGGTGTCCAATTGAAGATGGCATGTTGTTCCGCCCCTCCCCTGCGCAGATCCTGCCCTACCTGCTGCTGTTTGTCTATTTTGGCTCCCTGGCCCGCAACCTGGCCGACATCTTCACCGGCAAGGCGGGGCTGGGCACCAACGGCACCATCGTATTCGCGGTTATTAGGTGAGGGCTCTGCGGGCGGAGATGCCTATGATAGGAAGGCATGCATGAACTGAGTGCATCACTCAGGGACACTGCAGGGTGTGCTTGGAAGGTGATGCAAGATTTGGCCAAGCAGCCAGCCCTGCATGCATGCAAACACACACACGTTCCTCGGCCGCTGTCCCCTCCACCCCCTTGGTGTTCTGCTCCCTTCCATGCCCCTCCTACAGCGGCGTGCTGATGGTGGTCATCGTGTGGTACACCACGCACCTCAGCCGCAAGGCCATCAGTAACGCGCTGCTCACCGGCGGCGACGAGGTGGCCATCGAAACGGTGGCGGACACAGAGGTGGCGGAGCTGCTCAGGTGCGCTGCCTGGTGGCCCTTCTGCTGCAAGAACCTGCTGTGCATGCGGTGGTGATGTTGGCCTGGAGCGCTGCGTACTGCGCTTCTCTTCATGGCAGCAGAGTGCATGCCGACTTCATTCGATGCTGATCAACTTCTGCCGCGCTCTTACCCTACTGCAGAGTGAACAGCAGCGACGCGCTGGCGGCAGCAGAGCATATCCACACGCCGCTGAGCACGGGGCGTGCCACGGCGGGCGGGCACCACATCTCGATATTTGCAGCCTCGCCACGGCCAGAAGGCGGGATAGAGCTTGCAGCAGCATACACAACTGGCGGCGGCGGCGGCAGCCTGCGGAGCTCGGCGGCGGGGACGCCGCTGGCGGGCGCACAGCACGCGCAGCAGGGCGGCTCGGTGGCGAAAAAGAACACACCTGCCTCTGCGGCTGAGACGCAGCTGCTGCTCGACCGCATGGCAGCAGATGCGGGGGCCGGCAGCAGCGGCGGGGTGCACCTGCGAGCCAGCTACACAGGCGGCGGCGGCAGCGGCACACCCAACGGTTTCTCGCCTAACGCGCCCGTCGCTGCGGCAGTGCGCAGCAGATTGACCAGCGCGCTCTAGCGGGGCCTTTTGTTACACCCATTAGCCGCCGCCAAAGCTGCTTCCAACTTCTGACCAACATTGACCACTGGACAACCAATTTTGTGTAGTGACTTGAGTGCGGCATGCGCCGACACATGACATCCTATTGCGGATACACAAATCTATTTGTACATCAAACTGATTGCTTAGTTTGTCAGGCAGCAGGGGCACGAGGCATTAGGCACCAGCAGGCAGCGGGAAAGGTAGGGCAGCAGTAGAGCAGGTAGCAGAAAAGAAGGGGCACAGACAGTGGCTTGGCCCCTAGTATGTGTGACACCACACGGAAAGCGTATTGCTCATGCCAGCGCAGACTGCACGTAGGCCTGGTTGAGCTCCTCCCGGCTGAACTCGCCTTGCTCTGCATTGGAGAGACATTGGGGAGTGGTAGGAGGCCAGCTCGCAGGCATCGCAACCAGCGCAGGCCATCGCGACCAGCGCATTCTTTGCAGCGCAGCACCGCTCCTCAGCGCATTGAACCTTGCACCGCATGCTGCACCCATGAACCAGGCACCTGCACCCAAATCACCTGCGTACTGCACGCGCAGCTGCGCCTCGTGCTCCTCTACTGCTCGCGTGAATGCCGCGTACGTCTCGTCATCTGCCGCCGTGGTGGGGATGCCCGCCCGCCGCCGCAGCTGTGGCAGGGGAAGAGAGTCAAGTGGAGTTTGGAGATGTGGTCTTCATGTGAGCTGGCAGGACTCGGCAGCAAAGTGCCCCTCATGCACACAGCTGCATGGTGGTTGCCGCTGCCTGGGCGGCAATCACGGCTGCCGGCAGAAGCAAGCAACCAGCTGGCCAGAGGGGGGCCCCACGCGCATCTGCTAGTCGGGGCTTTGAACGGCTGCTGGCCGCCACAATCACATTCCTCAGTAAATCATCTAGACAAGTCGAGCCAGTCGTGCACCCACCTTGCGCAGCTGATCCGTGTTGGCGCCCAGCCCCTGCTTCACCGCATCCACCAGCGCCTGCTTGGCCTGCAGCACGCGGTGGCACTCCTCCTGGATCTCCGGCAGCTCGCTGCAGGGTAGGGAAGCACGAAATAATGGTGCATGTTGGGCAGCAGCATGGATCGATACACCGCCCGACCGCCTCCCCGGCAGTCCAACCCCCGCCGCCCGCCGCCCGCCGCACCGGCGCAGCTTGTTGAGCCGCGTGAGCAGGGCCAGCGTGTTGATCTCGCCCTTGCGGCAGCTGCGCGCAAACTCCTCCTCCAGCCGCAGCCGGATCCAGTCGAGCTCGGCTTGGGCTCTCGCAAGTGAGGCCACCAGGCCCTCGGCCGCTGCGGGTGCGAGCGCTGCCATGGCTGTGGAGTGTGGTGGAGGGGCTTGATGTGAAACAAACAGACGCTGGCGCCACCTGCGGCAAGCTGCATGAAATTGAAGGCGCGCAGTGCGCAACACATCAGCACAGGCCGCCGATCGCGCTCTGCTGAGCCACGATCACTTCCGGCTGCTGAAGAGCGATGCGCAGGGCCAGGGAGGACACCTCCAGCGCCTGAGCGCTCGGCCTGCCGCGCAGAATGAGCCTGCGCAGCGCCCTGAGTGACTATGGGCAGCAGCTGAGCGCCGAACGCGAGGCCCTGGTCGCCCGCCTGTGCACGGCCCTCACCGGCGCCCAGGTGCGGTTGCCGCCGCTGCCGCTGCTGCGTCTGTGCAGGTCGCGCCGAACATGCCAGCATAGCACTGCCATCTCACCCTTCCTGCTGCAGGCGGGAGAGCCGCAGCATGCAGCAGCCGTGCAGGCCTGTCTGGCGGCACTGCAGCACCACCGCTTTGCCGACCCAAACCCACGAGAGGTGGATGACGCTTACGACAGGCAAGCGCTTGCACGATTGCAGGACGGCTGATCTGCCTAGGTGCCGCGCAGCTGGAGGTCTGGTAGACAGTGCACTGCACACAGTGCGCATGTTAGCTTGATGAGGCAAGCATCATGGCAGCAACTTTGGTGCAGCTGCAGCACAACACACGTGTTGCATCCTTGCTGCCGCCAATGCAGGCTGGGTGCGCGGCTTAACGAGCATGCGCAGTTTGGCAAGCAGCGCGCGCTGCGGCTGCTCTGTGACCGCCTGCGCAGCCTGCCGCTGCAGTCGACACAGGTGGGTCATGCTGGGTCAGTCGCCTGAATGGTGGTGGTGCACCCGTTTTGCGCTTCAGCTCGCACTACTGCACCGCTGCCCAGCTGCACGTTGCATGCATCCTGGTGTCACAAATGAGCTCGCACACAGCAATTGTTGTTCATCTGTTGCTGCTTCATTTCATCTCTAACATGCAGGTTGAGTTCCAGCACCGCCTGCTGGCCTTCCTGTCCGCCGCCTCGCGCGCCCCGCTGAGCACCCAGTACAGCGGCAGCGGGCTGGTGGAGGCGCTTGAGGAGCAGGTGGGTGCTGGCGAATCAGTAAATTGTTTACCATGTGCTTTTGCTGAGCACCCAGTACTGTGCGGCGGTGGGCTGGTGGAAGCGCTTGAGGAGCAGGTGGGTGCTGGCGAGTCAGCAGACCGCCAAACACTGTGTGCTACGTGAGGTTTCAAAGGTGCCAGTTGGAGAGTGCGTGCAGGGGGGCTAGCTGCCTGACCCGTCTCTGCATGCTGCCGCCGCAGCACCCACATTTCTGCAATGCAAAGCAGTGCGCTGCTCCCTGCGCGCCCTCTGCAGGCCCGCACAGCGCTGGTGGGGCCTCCGACCTACCTCTCTGATGCCAGCAGTGACAGCTGGGAGGAGGACGTGGGGGCATACCGCCCCGGCAGCCAGCTGTCGCAATGGAGCCACCTCTCAGAGGCAGCAGCAGAGGAGATGGATGGGCATCAGGAGGAGGGCAGCCCAGCTGCTGAGGCAGCTGCTCAGACAGACAGCACCTCAGCAGCGCAGGGTGGGGACCAGCCGGGCCAGCTCCAGGCCGCCGTACACGGCCCAGTTGCTGTGCTGAGCACGCTGTTGGAGCAGCAGCAGGCGGCAGCGGCAGCGGCGACAGCTGCCTTGGCTGCCGCGCTGGGCCGGCCGCTGCCGCCAGGGCTGGAGGCTCCCCAGGCGGTATGGCGGGAGACCCCTTACACTCGCAGCAGCCTGTCAGTCTGGCTGGCCAGCAAGGCCAGCGGCGGCCAGCCGGCGCGGGTGCTGGAGCCGCGCCTGTGCTTCCACGAGCGGGAGCTGGTGCAGCAGGTGGGCAGGCGATTTGGAGCATGCATTTGTGCGGGGTAGGCGGCTGACCATGTTAGCTGTTCAGTTGTGTCGCATCCTGTCTGCGGTCCTGTATAGCGGCAGTGCCACAGTCTGCCGCACTCACAAGTCACGCTGCATGCCGCCATGCTGCGCTCTGGCTGCACTCTGGCTGCAGGTGATCCACATGCTGAAAGGCGTGGCCAACCCGGGCCCCGCTTTCCAGCTGGACGCAGTTCGAGATGCCTACACACCCCACCCAGGCGTGCACCTGCACAGCAGCAGCCACGGCAGCACGCGCTTGCTGCTTGCACGCTTTGCACAGGCAGCCACGGCGGTGCGGCGGGTGCAGGCCTTCTGCACGGCGGCGGTGCGCTGTGCCGGTAGCGTTGGTGTGGATATGGCAGCAGGTAGCGGCGGCAGCCAGGAACAGCGGGAGGAGCGCAGGCTCTATTCGCTGCCAACTGTTGCTGCTTTTGCGGCAGCGGTAGCGGAGCAGCAGCAGGGCCTGCAGCAGCAGGTGCTCGTGCTTGAGGCCGCCTTCAACAGCGGAGCATTGACCAGCCTGCTGCAGCTGGAGCAGCGTACCACTGGTCTGGCACAGCAGGCAGCGATGCTGGCGGCACTGGCCCGGCGCTGCTGCACTTGGCGGGGCAGCGCTGCTGAGACCGCGGCTGGGCTGCTGTCGTCCTTGTATGCCGCCCTGCAGCTGCAGCTGCTGCAGGCCCGGTCCCAAGGTGGGCTGCTCGGCACATCTGTGTGTGGCGTTGCCAGGCAGCGTGGGCATGCACATGCGACGTCTGCGGTCAGGACGCGTGGTTTGCACATGCGGCTGTCTGCTGCTGCCGCACTCTGCATGCCCACACAGTGTATCTCAAACTTGATCCCGTCGCCCTGCCTCGCGCTGTTCCCTGCTTTCCTGCAGGCGGGGTGGCTGCCGCCATGCTACTGCGCATCTTCACCGCTGCCTGCCGCCCGCTGCTGGCGGTGCTGCACGGCTGGTTAAACCGCGGGCAGCTGGATGATCCGGCTGGGGAGTTCTTCGTGCAGTGCAGCGGTGCGCTCGTAGAGGATGTTGTTCTTCCCACTGCATGCTGGGGCTAGCTGCCGGTGCTTTACCGCTCCAGTTTGCCAATGGTGCCGGTTGTTGCATGCACCTGGCACAGCGGGCAGCAGCAAAGCGCTAGGCTCGCCCTCCTGCCACCTTCACAACCCCAGCATGATCCTTTCTTGCCTTCCCCACCTGCAGGCGCTGGCATTCCCACAGACAGCCCCCGCTTCTGGTCAGAGGCCTACACGTTGCGGCGGGCCTCTGTCAGCGGCGCCCCAGCTGCCCCCTCCTTCCTGCTGCCCCTGGCAGACAGCATTTTATCAGCTGGCAAGGCGGCGCTGCTGCTCAATGCGTACAGCAGCTGGCGCCTGGCGGCGGCTGCGGCACGTGGGGCGGCCGCTGCGCCGGCTGGCAGCAGCGCCGCTCAGGAGGCTTTTGCCTCTCCCTCCAAGCGCCGCTTGTCAGAGTATGGCGCCCTTGGATTTGCCATTGCAGCCGGCCAGGGTCTGGGCCAGCAGGGCGGCGCGCCCCACCCGTATGGTGTGCCGCCGGTGGCAGCCGCCGCACTGGCAGACAGCCTGGTGGCAGGCAGCGATGGCGATGGTCCCGGCCCAGACCCGCTGCTGCTGCACCAGCAGCTGCTGCAAAACTTGCAGGCGCAGCTGCAGGAGCAGCTGGCGTTTGGCGGCGGCAGCAGCAGCCCTGAAAAGGTGCAGGGTGCTGACGTACTGATGGGTGCAGCAGATGCATCCACAGGAGCAGCTAGCCCAGCATTCAGCGGCAGCAGCGACAGCAGTGGCGGCGGCAGCAGCAGCAGCGGCAGCCATGCATGCCATGAGGAGTGGCAGCAGGCGTGTGCTGCTTGTGGCGACCACACCCTGCTGCTGCCAGCTGAAGACACGCTTCCACCGCTGCCAGTCGTGCCGCCCTCAGCGGAACGCCTGCCGGCTGCGCCGCTGGCGACCATTTCGCAGCCGCTGCTGGGACTGGGTGCAGAGCCAGCCTCGAAGCAGACACTGCAGCTTGCAGCAGCTGCGGCGGCAGCCCCTGTGGGTACAGGGCAGGGCCGGAGCGGCCAGCCGACCATTGCTGACCGGATGCGGGCTGCAGCAGACGCACGCACTGCCCAGGCCTGCCGCATGGCCGCGGCCCAGCTGCCGCTGCTCATCATTCCTCCAGCCCCGCTGGAGGCTCTGGCGGTTGAGGCAGGCAGCGGGGGCGCGGCAGGTGGCGCAGCGGCCAGCCGCGATGCTGCGCAGCAGGCACAGCAGGCTCAGCAGTTTGATGGCGCAGCATGGCAGGGCTGGTACCGGCGTGTGGCGTCCTCTCTGTCCCACCAGCTCCAAGTGTTGGACAGCATCAGCGCCGGCGGCAGCAGCAGCAACAGCGGCAGCACGGCAGGCAGCAGGCGCCTAGCCGGCGGCTATGGCGTGCCGCTTGGCCTTCCTCGCTACACCAACGCCAGCCCTTCGGAGCAGCTTTGGGGCCGCAGGGGCAGCCAGGCGGGCAGTGCAGGCAGCAGCGGCGCCAGCTCGTGGGGGGTTGCTGGAGGCCAGCCGCTGCAGCCGCAGCTGGCGGCCGAGGCCCCGCCACTGGATGTTCTGGTGCAGCAGAGCCTGCTGCGGCCTGTGAGGGCCCAAGTGGACGCAGCCAGCAGCGCGCTGTGCACGGCGCTGCTGCGCCACGGCCTGCTGCGACAGGTATATTGGGCGCTGCAGAGGGGGTGTTGGCTGGGCGGCGGTGCAAGGGCTGCACTGGGAGTGCATGCAACGTCCGGACAGTGTGATTAGCTTTGCCGGCAAAAATACTGCAGTTGTTGTGTCGCTTCAAACCCCACCCAACTGACCTGCTTCTGGACCCATTCAATGTGATGCCTTGCATCCCCTCACTGTGCTGCCTCGCCTCCCCTCCCGACAGCTGGCGGCCCTGCGAGACACGTACCTACTGGGATCGCCGCTGCTGGAGCCGTTTGTGTCTTTCCTGCTGCGCAGCATCAGGTGCAGCCCCTTGCTGCTTGCCGAGTTCGTGCCGAAGCCCGCTGTGCCGCGCATGCAGCTGCCACACCACAGCTTCGTGCCACTGCCGCTGGTGCCAACGCAGCCCTCTTACAGCAGTTGCATCAAACCCTCCTCTTGTGTCGTCGGCCCGCTTCCCTGTGCAGCACCAGCGGCGGCATGGATCGGGTGTCTGAGTTTGAGGCCAACTCGGCTCTGCAAGACGCCCTTGCAGCCGGCGGTCGCGCCCCACTGCTGCGCATGACAGCCCACATCGCCAAGTCAGCAGCAGGCGCAGCGGCGCCGGCGCCGCCGTCGGCGGCGGGCGTGCAGCAGCGGGTGCAGGCGCTGGGGCGGCTGCGCCTGCGCTGCGAGCCCGGCTGGCCGCTGGGACTGGTGGTTGGAGAGGAGATGCTGGCACAGTACAACTCTGTGTTCACGCTGCTGCTGCAGGTGAGGCAAGGGTTGGTGGTGGCAGTGCGGGGGTGGCTGCACGGCTGCACCTGCTTGCTGGCCAAACCAGCTGCTTGGTCGTGGCTCCTCTTGGATGCTTGTTGCACGCCCCTAATGTGGCATGTGCCCAGTTTGCCCGTGTCTGCCTGATGTGTTTGCAAACTGATGCCGTAGCTTGCAGCTTTAAATGCCAGTTCTGATGCACGCTCCGTCTCGCCACTCGTTTCGTGGCCTGCAGCTGCGCTGGGTGAAGCAGAGCCTGCAATCTGTGCGGTACCACGGATGGAAGGCGGGGCGGCGGGCAGCAGCGGGCGGCATTGCACGGGACGGGCTGCAGCACCAGGCAAGCCGATGGGTGACGTGGATGTGTCCTAGAACAGGCGGAGCGGCAGGCTGGTGCAACGCTGCTGCACCGGTTGGGCACCTGCGGACCAAAGCAAGCCATGCCTGAATCACCCATGATGCATTTCCTCCAATATTTTCAAGTGTTTCTCTGCCACAGATGCTGCACTTGGTGGACTCGGTGCTGCAGTACTCGAGCCATTCTTTATCCAGACAATGAAATGCCTACCTCTCTGCAAATTACGTTCCTACTTCCTGCAGATGCTGCACCTGGTGGACTCGGTGCTGCAGTACATCAATGATCGAGTGGTGGCAGCCGGGGCCTGGCTGGAGCAGGTGCGAGGGGCCGCCTGGCATGCATGTGCCCCCACCCGCCGCTGTTGAGGCGCGCTGTGGCATGCATGCGCGCCATGCTTTAAGCTACCAGTGCGCCCTGCCTTGCCTACCAGTGCGTATCCACCACCACCACCACCACACTCATTGTTTTTGCACCCCTCCTGCCGCAGGCCATGGAGGAGTGCACATCGCTGGACGACATGCATCGCTGCCGCGCCAAGTACCTGCGAGCTGTCACCCGCTACTGCCTGCTCAGGTGTGGTGCTAGGCGTGCATTGGTGGCAAGACGGCTGGGCATGCCCAGACCGCGTGCCCGAAGGTGTTGTAGATGTGCGGCATAGGCGTGCATGGCTTGCATGGCCAACGCCTGCATGTGTTGCGCGCATTCCGGGCACTTACTGCGTGGCTGCAAAGCTGCGCTGCAACCAGCGGCTCATCAGCTCGCCACAGCCCCCCAAACGTTGTGGCCTGCCGTGTTTCTTTCTCTGCTGTGCAGCTCTGAGGGCGTGGCTCGGCTGGTGCACGAGGGCCTGCTCCACCTGCTCAACGCCTGCCTCCAGGCGAGTGGGCGTTCTTAGACACACAGCCCTTGTTTTCCCACCAAAGGGCCATTGCCGGCCAGCCGCACGTGCTGTCGCCGCTGGAATGCTACAGCCAAGACGCACCCCTTGTGTTGCAGCAGCAGGCCTCAGCAGGATGCCTCCCTTTTTTTTGCCGCTCTGCCCGCAGTACTGTGCCCTGCACAAGCAAGTCACCGCGGTGGCAGCAGCGCTGCGTGCGGGCGGCGACGGCGGCAGCGGCGACGACGGCGGCGGCGGCGGCGGCGAGGGGCCGGAAGGCGAGGGGGTAGACACCGGCCGGGCTGGCAGTGCGAGCGGTGCTGCCGGCGGTGCCTGGGCACATCTGACTGCGGCGCGCCGAGCGGAGCTGCTGCGGCGGGGCAGCGAGGCCAGCCGCCAGCTGGCGGCGCTCAGAAAGGAGTTTGGCAACCGGCAGCGCTTGGTGAGCGGCGGTTGCGGGGCTGTATGTTTGCAGCGCCTGCCCGCTGCATTGGGGCGCTGCTTCTGCAACTGAGTGTTGGTGATTGGTGTGTTTTACCGTTGCTGATGCAGGAAGCACCTGCATGCCTCTAATCGGCTCGCGCTCTTGCCTGCTCTCCCCCCCTTGCCGCTCGCAGCTGCTGCGCGTGCTATCCACCAAAGCGGCCGAAGCGGGCAGCCATGCGGACGAACTGCGGCAGCTGCTGGGCGCTCTGGACTTCTCGCGCTGGTTTGAGCGCAGCATGGCGTAATGCAGCCGCAGTGGCATGACACCGCCACAGACCGAAGCTCTTGTGTGTGCAGCAAGCTTGTTGAGGTGTGCTGCAGGCACTCCTTGCTTAGAACTGTTGCCTGCCGCCCTTGGTCCACCCCTGCCCATCCCTCGCATCATGGTATGTTACAAATCATCTGTCAAAATGAAAGCGGGGTCAAGCCACGCAGCAAGCGCGCTACGTTCGCCGGGCAAAGGAAAACGGCGATAGTCACTAGTCAACAGCAAGGGAACCTGATGGGCCTGTAATCTTCTCGCGGAGGGGAAAACTGCATTCAAATCAAACTGCATTTCTGCTGCTTACCATATAGCTGTACATTCCCTCGTTTTCTTCACCAGTAGGAGTGCTGTCCCGCCACGCGAGCGTGGCCGTTGGCGTGCTCATACCCGCCGCTGCCGTTGTGCCCGGCGCCCGCGGCTGCCAGTGGTGCCTCTGCTGCCTCTGCTGCAGCCATGGCCTGGCTGAGCTTGGCAACCAGGGCCTCAACACCGGCAGCGCTGGTGGACACAGACGCCTGAAGGGGGCACGCCAAACCAAGAGCAGGTGGATTGTGGAGGCTGGGGGCTCAACGGATGGGCAGCGGCCTGGAGGAAGCCTGTTGATTGGCAGCGGCGACTAGTACGACCCTGCACAGAGTCACACAATCACTCTGCATCTCGAAAGAATGGCGAACGAGCAGGCACACCCACCTCAGTATCCTCCAGGTCGGCAGCCATACCATGCACCCGCATTATCAACCGTTGCCAACTTCGTATCCCAAAGTCAGGAAAGTCTGCTGCTAGTACACACCTCGGTATCCTCCAGGTCTGCGGCCATACCATGCACCCGCCGCTCCGCCAGTTCAAGCTGCCGCTGCGCCTCGGCACGTGCCGCCGCCTCGGCGTGCGCGTCCTGCACAATTGGGTAAAGAGCGCGGCAGGGTGAGGAAGCTTGCTGGTGGTTGCAGGCAGCAGGCAGGGGTGCCCGCTGACTTCCCCGCTCGAGCGCTGCTGCCGCAACCGATAACAAAATTGCAGGCCAGTGAACTGGGCTGGCCGCGCATGGCTGCGCGCAGCTGCATGACAAGTTGTGCACAGGCAACCAAGGGCCAAGGCCTGAGTCAACAACCCTCCCCACCTGCTGCGCGCTCGTCCAGGCGCGCTCCAACAGAGCGCTGCGGCTGCGGGTGGCCTCCAGCAGCGCCTGCGTGTCTGCCGCCGCCTGCTTCGCTGCCTCCAGCTGCAGACGGCAGGTAGGAGGAGGAGGCGTGAGAACGAGCTGATAAGAGATGCAGCTGCGGAAGACACAAGCCGTGCATGCTCAACGCTGCTGCAGCGTCCGTGCGGCCTCCAAAGCGCGCCTGCCTGAACGGCCAACCCAAAGTGCAGCCGAATGCATTACAGCTAAACAGCGTCCTGGTACACACCTGCGGCGCCAGCGCCCGTGCCGCCTCCAGCTGGCCGCGCAGCACTGCAATCTGCTTCTGGGCATCGTCCAGCGCGCCCCGCAGCTGGCGCTTCTCGCCCGCCAGCTCCAGCGCCTCCTGCGGCACGCAAGATTAGTAAACTTGCATGAGACCAAGTTGTACCATTGTACCAAACGGCGTGTGGCTGGACAGGGCTCTTCACACCTCAGGCGGCCACAATGCCAAGCCACACCCGGACATGCATGCTCTGCCTTGCACCAGCAGCCTAACCGCAACCGACCTGCGCCGCCGTGGCGTACGCCTTGTCCAGAACCGCGCCGCGGCCCTCCGCCTGCGCAAGCAGCGCGCGCGCCGCTGCCGCGTTGGCCTGCAAAGCAGCGGGCCGGAAAGGTGCGATGACACACACGACAAAGCCACCGTCGAGGGCAGGCCACGTTGCGCAGAATGCTGCAAACCAGGCAGCACGGCCAACAAGGGGGCAGCCAAACCAGCACAAGGAACACAGGCCAAACACACATCTGCCCTTGTTGTAATTGGTATCCACTCGCCTTCACTTCCTCCAGGCGCGCCTGCGCCGCCCGCGCCTCCTCCGCCTTTGCCGCCAGCCGGTCGGCCTCCGCCTGGCTGCGCTGCAGCTGCGCCGCCAGCCGCGCGTTCTCCTCAGCCAGGCGCTGCACGTCGTCCTGCGCCGCCACGGCGCGGCCGCGAGACGATTCCAGGTTGGACGCCGCCGAGGCAACGCCCGCTCGGGACACTTCCACCTGAGCAGCCAGGTGAGCGGCGGCGCCGCCCAGGTGTGTCACCTCCTGCTGCTGCGCCTCCAGCTGCGGCAAGCGAGGGCAGGTGCGGGGGGCGGGGCGGGAGGCAAGAATCAGACGCAGGTGCGGCGTAGCACGCACATGCTGCACAGCATGACTGGCGCCGACCTGCGCCTCCAGTGCAGCGCTCAGCTGCTGCCGCTGTACTGCCTGCTCAGCACAAGCACATGTTTGTTTACTAACAGCTGACTGACTCTCCAGCACCCACCTGCGCCTCGAGCGCGGCGCTGAGCTGCTGCAGGCGCTGCCGCTCCGCCGCCTCGGCATCCACCAGCTTGCGCAGCGTGTCGTTCTGCAAAGCAAAAATCAGAAAGAGAAGCCACCTTTCAGAATGTTGAATTCCAGCATGGCGCTGCGGCGTCCACCAGCTTGCGCAGCGTGTCGTTCTGCGGGCACAGCAGAAGCAGCAGAGCCACAAGGCGATGCCTTGTGAGGCGGCAGTAACCGCAGCACTGACCAGCACGCGCCGCAGCAGCCGCACTGGGCACTGACCGAGCGCCGGCCAGCAAGGCAACCCCTCAACAGAGGCAACCCTCGGCGCAACAGGTATCCAGCTTGCACAAATCAAGCAGGGAACCCACCTTGCTCTTCACCACGTCCAGCTGCTTGGAGATGATCGAGCGCTGGCTGGTCTCCTGGCTCAGCTCGTCCTGCAGCCGCCCCCAGGCCGCCTCAAACTCCTGAGAGGGACAGAAGAGGGTGGTATGGCTCAAAGAGAAGGAAGCGAGTAAGCGCATGCAGCCGCCTCCAGGCCGCCTCTTAGCTCCTGGGAAGGCCGAGCAGCGCAGGGAAGCAAGACAGGGTAAGTAGGGCCATGCAGCAGGCGGCCAAGCTGGTGCCTCAGTCCAGCGGTACAAAGTGCACAAAAACGCAGCGAGTCGGCATGCATGAGTCAGCAGCACAGAGGACACGAAGTGCAACCTGACGACCCCGGCTGCCCGGCAGCACCCACCTGCGCCTTGGAGTTCATGTGCAACTCCAGCCGCGCGGCGGCCGCACCCACCCAACTTTGATTCGTCTGGATAGCGCCCAGCAGCACCCACCTGGGCCTTGGAGTTCATCTGCATCTGCAGCAGCGCCAGCTCCTGCTGCTGCAGCTCCTGCAGCTTGACCACCTCGGTGCGCAGCTTCTCCAGGCGGGTGCGCTGCCGCACCTGCAATGAGCAGCGTGCAAAAAACGGGAGGCAGGCGCGCTTCAACGCGAGGCTTCAACTTGGGGCTTCCAGTCGAGAAGCCGCTCGATGGACGGTGCTTTTTGTGCGGCTTGATCAGCACCCACCAAGCGTGCCTGGCGCATCCCGGTCCGTACATCTCCCACCGCCTCACCTGCTGCTCCTTTTCGGCTCGCTTGGTGATGCCCAGCGTGGCGGCCGCAGAGGCTACGGCCGAGGCAACCGCCGTGCCGCCCACCATCATGGCGCTGCCCTCTGCAGCCGACAGCGCCTCGGCAGCCAGGGGTGCCACGCGGGGAGCCACCTGCGGCGTGCAGCACCCAAGGTGTGAGCGAGAGCAGAGGCAGGCATGGGGAGGCGGCAGGTGCAGCACGGATGTAGGTCGAGCAGGGGCGTGAGGGCGCCGGCGGCGGCGGGGGCGGCGCCACCCACCGTCTCTACTCCAGCGACTCCGACGGAGAATGCGGCTCCCAGCGCCAGCACGGACTTGACGAGCTTGGCGCCGGGCAGTTCGGGCTTGTCGGAGGGCTGCTCCGCGCTGCTCGCGACTGCCCTGACGGGCGGGGGCACGGGAGCGCGGCGCCCAGCTGCTCGCCGCCGCCCAACGGGCTGCAGGGCCGCTGGGGCCGCGCCCACGCGTTGCAGCGCGGCAGGCATCGGGTCTACCCGGTGCTAGCCTCGCCGCAAGGGAGGTGGGCTGTCTTCGCTGCGACCCAGCAGTCGTCTAAAGCCCACAAACAGGCGGAGCGAGGCGCGCCACACCACAAGAGTGGCGGTGGCCACCGCATGCGGGCGGCCGTTGGGCGGCCAGCGCGCGGCCGCTCTTGCGGTGAGGCTTGCGGTGCGTACCTGCGGGAGCTCGAGCATTGAGATTGGATCCCACATGCATGCTGTTGTGGACTTCCAGTAGACAATCGTTCGAGCCGAAAATGCCCCCCGCTAGTTGCCACGCAGTCGGGTGGCTGGGTGGCCGCCTCGCACAATCCCGCAAGTCCCGCACGTCACAACCTCACATTTGACATGTGCTATCAGGTGGTCTTACTGGGCTGCACCGCAGCCCTTTGCAGGCACTGCTGCTGCCGCCGCCTCCTGGACACTGCCGCCAGCTCTGACCAGGTATTAAGAACCCCCTCACCTTCTATTGCCTTGTGACCGCTTCATGGAACGCTCATTAGTTCGCTTCAGCTCGGTGCGCATGCGCCCCTCTGTCACCGCGCAGGCTGTCTGCACCTTGCGTACGTGTGCAAGCGCAGCCGGCCACTGCCGGCCACCCGCGTTAGCGGCGAATCTGAGGCTGCCGGGCGGCCTCCCTTGATTGCTGCTGCTCCTTCCTGGCAACCGACACGAAATCCAAATCAGCGCCTGCTTGCTTGGCTTCATGCTGGGACTGGTTCGCAAGGCTTGCCACCCATTGCCACTGAGTGCGCCCACCAGGCTGGCACTCGGGACCACGCCCTGACCACTCCCCATGCGTGCATGGACGGAAGTTCCATACAGATTGGCCCCGCACTCCACAGTCGCCACTTCACTGATGCAAGCTCACTCTATTGCAACGTGCTTTCCTCTCAGTCGATGGTACAACCAACTTAGCGCTCACAGAAAACCAAGCCAGCCGGCCACGCAGCAGCACGTGAAAAATGGAGGTCCCAGCTGCAGCCATGGCAGCAACAGGGGCTGGCCCAGCCCAACGGCTGCACAATCAGTGCTGCTGCTTTGTCACGGCCGCAGTAGCCAGCAACTGTAAAACCTCCAGCAGCGTCACGGCCGTCACATTGCTGTTCCGGCTGTGCTGGAGGTCAGCAGAACTTCCAGCGGTTGTTGCAGTTCATGCTGCGGGGGCGGAGGAGGGCACGGATGGCGCTTGTTGGCACACCAGAATTGAAGGAGGCTCGGCATACAAAGCAGGATGCAAGAGCAGCAGCAGCATAAACCCAGGTGTGCAGAGTGGTTGCGCCCAAATGAGACAATCAGCGTGGCATAAACCACAGCCCAGAGTCTAGATTTTAACCCCCCAGCACGACCACCAAACGTGGTCATGACTCATCGGCCGACCACGTCAGCGTCCCGCAGGTGACTTTGATTTCAAGCTAGATCTGACGAAGTCAAAGCACCATCAGAGCAGCTCACCAGGAGACAAAGGTGGTCATGGGCTCATCCGCCGACCGCGTCTGCATCTGGTAGTACGTGCACTTGCGCTGCTTGCACTTGCCGCACTGGAACTGGTCGGTGGTGGCCTGCAGTTCATGAGCCGCACATGCCGAGAGTTGGCGGTGCAAGCGCAGACAGCCGCCAACAAGGCAACCAGCGTCTGAGCCCACTACGTCCATGAGGCTGATAAGTTGTGCAAACAGCAGCACAGAGACCAACCCGATAGTTTGTTTCACCTGCTTGGCCGAAGATGGCGCCGCGTCAAACAGCTTCTTCTCGCGGATGCGAGCATTCTCCTCCTTCTTGGCATCGCTGGCCAGCTCCTCAGCCGGCAGGTCCAGCAGCACATCGGGTGCGACCTCGCCGCTCAGCACCTGCAGATAATATTAAGTACAAATTGAGGTCAAGGCGCCTGTTATGGGTGGCAGGTCGGGCAGCACATCATCTGTCTGATTTCGCTGCTCAGCAAGTGCAGGGGCCAGCAGGGCTGGGTGGCAGAGCAATGCTTACGGCCAGCCCTTCATTAAGCCATGGCGGGTCTGGCGCGATTTCAGTGCTCGCCACGTGCAAACGCGGTGCACAGCAGCTGACCACAGCAAGCGCAGCGTGCGCACCTTGCGCCGCAGGTCTGGGTTGGCCGCATCCTTCAGGTTGAAGTGCAGCTGCCGGAACTTGGCTTTGTATGCCTGCAGGTGTGATAGGATAAATCAACGCTTGTAACGCCTGCTTGCATTTGCCGCGCTGCTGGGTTTACATTTGCAGTCCAGGGGGGACAGCCTCCTTGTGCTGTTTACCAGCTGGACACCACTTGCAAGCCACAGCAAGCCACAGCACGTCCCAGCGCCCAATGCGCACCGCCGTCACGCCGCCATTCTGGTTGAAGAGCTCGTTCTCAACCGCCACGCCGCACACCAGGGGGTCGCCTGCCACGCCCTCGAGCACCGCTTGGTGGAAGGCCTGCGTGGCAGCGGGGGCAGAGAACACATGGCGTCACTAGGAGTGTATCGTTTGGTGGAACGCCTGCGCGGCAGTGGATGCAGAGAATACGCAGCGTCACAAGGAGCTTACACCTTGGTGGAAGGCCTGCGCGGCAGCAAGCGCAAATCGCGCACGCACACGCCATGCCGATGCACCAAGACAGCTGTAAGGACCCCTCGACTGCTCGGCAGCCCTCAGCAAGGCGGCAATCACACCGACAAAACTACCCCTGCCCCACCCCCCACCAGGCCGCACCTGCGCCAGGTTCTGCCGGCACTTGTCCCGAATGTTGTCTCCCGTGCGGGCCAGGCCAGACAAGTCGAGCGGCGGGCCAGCGGCCGCTGCCGGGGGCGCGCCCGAGCTGCCGCCGCCACCCACCGTCTGCTGGCTGGCTGGCTGCGAGCCCAGCTCGTCTGCCTGCCCCACAGTGGACTGCGATGCCGCCCGCGGCAGTGCCGCACCGCCCTTGCTGCTGCCCGCTGCGCTGGTGGCCAAGCTGGCGGCTGCCGCGCCGCTGGCGGCGCCGCTGTCCACCTCTTTCCTCACCAGCTCCTTCCAGGCTGCCACCACCTCTGCTGCCGCCGCCGCTAGCTGCTTCACGGGGTGCTTGGCAAGCGCCTTCACGCGCCGCCCCGCCTGCAGCAGGGCAAGCAATGGCAGGAGGTGAAACCAAGCCACCGAGCAGAGCCTGCTTCGGTCGTTCTTCCAAAAGACATTGTGTGAAGCGCTGCTTTGCTGCTAGTGCAAGGCAGCGGTGCAATTCATCCAGCCCAAATGCAGGCACCTGATGCTCCTGCATCTCCGACAGCAGCTTGGTGCTCAGCACATCTGGCCTGCCAAAACTTGGTGCAGTTGCACTGCAAAAGAGTTGCACTGCAAAACTAGATGTGCATCCAGGCGCTTCACCTGCGTCTCCGACAGCAGCTTGGTGTTGACCGGCTGCTTGCGCAGCGCCTTCAGGCCATCCAGCGCCCGTCCCTGCATGCGAACCGCGGTTTGCAGGGGAGGCTCAATTCGAAATGCTCTACCAGCTGCTCAATTTCTTCAGTTCAGAGCTGTCAGCAGCGGGAAGCAGCACGGCACTGCCAAGCCATGTGCAGTTGGGATTGTGCTGCTGGGCCAACAGCACCTGCTCTGCTGCATCGCCTCCCTCGGCTTTCTTAGCCGCTGCCACCACCGTCTCCAGCAGCTTGTTCAGCTCCGCGGCTGCCATAGCTGCGGCATCAACAAGGAGAGGGGGCAGCGGCAGTCGGCGGCAGCGGCGGCAAGGGGCACAGGGTGGCCGCCTGCCGGCAGCGGCGCCTGCAACCAATGCATGGCTCGTTACGCATATCATTGGGCCTGCTCACCTGCGCTGCAGGGCAGCCAGGCCGTCGAGCAGGCACCAGCAAACTGCTAGGCGAGCGCTTTGACGCTGGGATCACGGGCGATGCCACGATGGATGAACGAGCAATCAATCGGTGCGCGCCTGCCGCTGTTTTCTGCCGCCCCGCCAGCTCGGCCGCAACATGAGACCTGCTGCCCCGGCGCCTCTGCGACCGAAACCGCCAGCCCCGACCGCGATCACCACCGCAATGGCGGCCTGAGAGCCAGCGGCGATCCCCGGCCCCGACAGGGCAAGCGCCAGAGGCGGCTGTGCAAGCGAGCTGCAAGGGCAGCCCCTGCTTTGGATTGATCAGGTACGCATGTCGGGCCCTGCGGGCCGCCCACAGCCTGCACTACCCGGCCGCTTGGCAGTCCCCTGAGCTTGAGAGCGCCCCTGAGGCGCTTGTGGGGGCTTTGGCAGAGCTTTCGTATGCCTGGCGTGCCGCTGGCCGCCATCCAGGCCCCGAGCGGCAGCCGCCAGCAGCGCTGTTGGCGGGCGGCGGCGGTGACTCGCACGCCTCCGCCTACCGAGCCCGGTGCCTCCCTCTCACCAGCAGCGGCTGTTGCTAAACCAACTGCTGCATGGCCACCTCCACAGGTGCCGGTCCCGAGCCGCGCGCCGCAGCGGGCCGTGGGATGCGCGCAGCGCCGCCCGCCGCGGCTCCCCCCACCTGAACCGCACGCCGCGGCAGCAGCAGCGGCAGCACACCGGCTGGCGGCGGCGGCAGCAGCGGCATGTCGGGACCCATCCACGTGCTGAGTGCTCGGCTGCAGAGCGACACGCCAGTCAGCTCAGTTGCGCTCGAGCCGTACGTGCTGTGCCGCCGCGCTGATGGCACCACCGTGTCGGCAGGTGCGATCTTTAGCTGTAGTGAGCTCTTTGCGATGCGGATGCCTTGCGCCTACCTGCCTGCATGTCCGTACATACAGTCCCTACTGAGGCGCCACGCAGGGCGCTGGACTGCTGCTGTTTGCTGGCTCTGGCTTCTGCACTGCTGCTGACCTGCTGCATCCGTTCAGCCTGCCACTGAGGCACGATTGCAGGGCGCATCGGATGCTGGCTGAAACTGCTGCTTGCTGCCTTGCTGCGCTGCCGCTGCTGCTCACCCCTGTCGCTGCTGCATGTCTGCCCTGCTGCAGAGGAGGTGCCAGCAGAGGGGCACACTGATGGGCGCTTCAGTGTCAAGTGCCGCTGGTACCGCTCCGTGGTGACCAAGGGCGGCCAGGTGCGGACCTTACATACTTAACTTACTTGCTTGCTTGATATCGTTGCGGTCTGTGTGCTTCTTTTGTAGACGCTGGTACGACTCCGTGGTGACCAAGGGCGGCCGGGTGTGAACTGCTGCTGGGTAGTGATTATTGCTGCAAGCTGATGGGTTGGCCATGGCCACCTCTGTCACGTGCTCTCGCCAGCTGCTGAGCAGTTGCCAAAACCAAAGCCCTCAAACATCCTGCAAACGGCCTGCGACATCTGTCCAACACCTCGCTGTCCGCATCACTGCTGTGATGCTCCCAACCCAACCACCATGTGCAACTCGCTTTTCTTTCCACCCCGCAGTACTGCTAGGTGCTGCTGACTCAATTTGCAACCACCCTTTTCCTCCTCGATTTCCTCCCCGCCCCGCAGTACTGCTGGGTACACCCCGAGAAGGAGGCCGCCATCCAGTGCATCCTGTGCCTGCGCTGCAAGGTGCGCATCGCACTCTCCGACAGAGCAAGCAATGCGAGCTAGACTGGCTTTTGCACTGCGTATGCTGTGCCTGCGCTGCAGGGTGTGGAAATCGACTTATGGCTTGCCGTGCTTAGTTGCAGCTGGCTGCAGCCGCTGCTCATGCGCAGCTGTGGCTCTTGTTGTGCAGTGGCTTTGCTGCACCTGCAAGCTGTTGAACATTGCGCAGCAACCAATCTGAGCGTATTTCCATTTTCTTATTGCAGGTGGACATCAAGAAGAGCTACCACTGCTCGCCCGACTGCCTGCGCGAGCACTGGGCCTTCCACCGCGACTTCCACACACAGAGCCGCGAGAACGGTGGGTGGTGGTGTGGTTTGCACATGCAGCCTCAGCGTGCACCAACTCCTATCGGTTTGGTGTCCAAATGCTCCGCATGGACAACAGCAGCAGCCAGGCCTCCAAATCATGGCAGACACTTTGCGCGGCATGCCCTAATTTTGCTCTTCATTGACCGCGCGGGAGTCCTTCCCCGCGCGGGACTCCTTCAAGGGCTCCTACACCTACAGCAACAGCGCTCCACCCACTCATTCCTACCTTTACTGCTCCCCTCCTTGCAGGCGAGAGCCAGCCCTTCCCCCGCGTCGACTCCTTCAAGGGCTCCTACACCTACAGCAACAGCGGCGAGACGTGGGTGGAGGTGGGGCGGGAGCGCGTCTACACGCCCGCACCCGACGATGTGGGCGCCATCCTCAAGTTTGAGTGCACGGCCTACGATGCGGGTGGGTTTGCTTTTAGCTTGTAGTGTGCAATCGCTTTGCTGCGAGGTGGGGGCGACTGTGCACCCCCGCACCCTAAGATGCGGGTGGGTGGCTCGTGGATTGTGGTTTCTTGTGGGCTTGTGGGTCTGGCGTGCACAAGCGAGCGCACGGCACCATCGATCCACTTGCTAATGTGTATTGCATTGCGCATCAGCATGCCTTCTTCGTCCGCCCTTTACCTCGAGGGTGTATTCAACCACCCACTCTTTCTCCCCGCGTTTCCTGCAGCCTCGCCCTACCCCGAGGTGGGCAAGACCTGCTCCAGCAGCTGCCGCACTGTTCGTAATGCACGCAATAACATACTTTGAGCACTGGATTCCTCCCTGTGCAGCCTCGCCCTACCCCGAGGTTGGCAAGACCTTCTCCATCATCACCGCCCGCGTGCGCCCAGGTGCGCCCAGCAATGAACTGGCATTGACAGGTTGAGACGCACCGTTGCTCGGCGCGGCCGGTGGCTCTCGCTGCAGCAGCCATGCATCAATGGCTCAGCGTGGCCGCGGCAGCTGCGCCCTGCGCTCGCCTCGCATGCAGTGGCCCTGCCATGCGTGTCTCCAAACGTCTCCCCTGTGTCATCAGCGGACAATGGCATGCAGCCACGCAGGCCTTGGCTGCCTGCATGCCACTGTGCATGCATTGCAAGCATCCCTCGCTCCTGCGCCCTGCCTTGCCCCGCCCACCTGCAGCACCTGCCCGCCGCACCACGTGCTCGCCCCTGTGCATGCACCCATTACATCACCCTGCCCGTCACACCCGCTCCCGCCCTGCCCGCCCCGCCCCCCTGGCGCCCTGCCCGCCGCGCTGCGCCCTTGCCCCTCTGCAAGCACTCATTACATTAGCATCTCCTGCCTCTCGTCCCACCGCCCTGCAGCGCCCTGCCCGCCGCGCCGCGTGCTGGTGCCGCTCACCCCCGGCAAGCCGTGCGTGACCAAGGGCAAGTTCACGCTGCTGTCGTACAACCTCCTCGCCGACCTGTACGCCACGGTGAGTGCATTTGTATGTCATTCATGCGGTTGAATGGATTGTTGGCTGGCTTTGGCTGAGACAGTGGGATTGTTAAACCCAGGGCCAGTTCGCGCTGCTGTCCTACAACCTGCTGGCCGACCTGTGCGCCACGGTGGGTAGACTTGTTTGCAGGGAGCTTGGTTCAACTTGCAGAGTGAGTGGGAGTGGTATTGATCCTGGAGCACGTTCGTGCTGCTAGGTGCAGCTCGAGCCAGCAACATGAAGAAGTTGCAGGGGCAGGCCGGGCGCAGATTAGTCGGCAAAATGCCTTTCCGGGCACAGGCGCCTGCTGTGGGCTTACACTTGGGCATGCACGCAATCTCAACTTAGTTGCCAACTGCATCCCGTTGCTTGCAGGGCGACCAGTTCGGCTACTGCCCGCCCTGGGCGCTGGCCTGGCCGTACCGCAAGCTCAACCTGCTCAAGGAGCTGCTGGCGTACGATGCAGACATCATGTGCCTGCAGGAGGTGCAGTCCAACCACTTCCAGGTGCGGTCAAGGCACTTTCTTCTTGGCTTGTTTGGGGCTGGCGGCATCTTGCACAATGCAGACATTCATGTGCCTGCAGGGGGTGCAGTCCAGCCACTTCCAACAGGTGCGCTGTGGGTGGACCGGAGCTTGCTACCTTGCTGACTTGCCCCAACAGACGGCGTGCTTGCTGGAGGGTCGTGAAGGCAATGCTAGGACTTGTGCCTTGGGAGCTGCAGAGGGCAGCAGAGGCGCATCTGTACAGTTCGACGCGTGGCTGCTGAATCAGCCGGCCTGTCGGTTTTGCTGCAGGACTTTTTTTGGCGCCGGAGCTGCAGAAGGCGGGGCTGCATGGTTGCTCTCTCTGATTGCACAACAGGTCGCTCAAAGCTTCCACTATTGACATGTTTGTGCAGGATTTCCTGGCGCCGGAGCTGCAGAAGGCGGGGTACACGGCCATCTACAAGAAGAAGACCACGGAGCTGTACACGCGCAACGCGTGAGTATGGTTGCTGGCCTTTCCAGGGCTGTTCGGCGCAGTGTGCCAGGGCTTTCCAGGGCACTGCTTGGTGGCTGTTCAGGGGAGCTGTACACGTGCAACGCGTGAGTTGGGCTTGCGTGGACTTTCTAGGCTTTTTTGGAGCAGTGTGCGAGGGCTTTCCAGGGCACTGCTTGACCACGTTTGACCTTTGTGCTCACTGCAACTGCGCATCCCATCCCTCACCTGCAGCTACGCCATTGACGGCTGCGCCACGTTCTTCAAGCGCGACCGCTTCGCGCTGGTCAAGAAGTACGAGGTGGGTTTACTGTCCTTATTTGCGGATTGGTTCGACCTGCTAATTCTGCCGTATCTCCCTGTGG